>Ga0207997_1000312_pt1 | contig 24727 bp, 47 predicted proteins | sample AntAceMetag02UKN_FD_184777 | JGI IMG/M metagenome (GOLD analysis project Ga0207997, IMG submission 184777) | Saline lake microbial communities from Ace Lake, Antarctica - Antarctic Ace Lake Metagenome 02UKN (SPAdes) (version 2) | ecosystem: Environmental > Aquatic > Non-marine Saline and... | reverse complement strand
AACTCATCATTATTCCCATGATTATGTGACCATTTAATTATTTTAAATACTTCTACCTTTAATTCATCCAAAACTTTTAAACAACATTCTTTCATTTCGTTACTCCTGTATTCTGCGTCGCAATGTCAATAGCTTTCAATACAATATCTAAACGAACCATAACATTTAGTGGATGTTTTTTGATACATGGACGTTTATCTTCTTCAGTATAAAATAATCTACATTCCTGACAAGCACAATGCTTTCTTATATATGCCCTCGCTTTTCTTTTACTCATGCTTTCACCTTCCCATGAAAAGAAGTCGTTTTTTTCTGATAATACATGTGATCAATACCATGATAAGTTATGCCCAATTCTTTTCCCAGTTCTTCTTTTGCTTTTGTTATTGTTCCCAATTTCTTTTTCTTATCATCTAAAACATCTCTGAGCATTGGATATTTCCACTTGCTATTATCCTGTTCTAATAAGTCCCCGAATATTCTTTCCTTATTTATCTTTCTGTGTAGAAGATTATGGCATCTTGTACATAAAGTAATTAAATTATCTAAATCATTGTTTTTTTCTTTCTTAGAAACATTTAAACCGTTCTCATCTATGTGATGAACTGATAATGCTCTATTAAACACTACTATACATTTTTCCTGTGACATCCCACATTCTTGACATTCCCAATTATCTCTTTCTAATGCCAAATCTCTATTTCCGCTAAAGTAAAATTTATTAGAACTTTGTTTCTTTTTATGTGCGTTTCTCTTATCCCATTCTCTATGGGATTTTAATATTCTATCCCTATGTTTTTTATCGTAACATCTTCTACATAAGTCTTTTACAAATAATGCTTTCTTCTGCTTACAGTCTTTACATATAGCTATTGTTCCACGAATCATTCTGATTCCTCCTTGGACGGCAATTTTAGATTAAGCGAACTGAAAATCTTTTTTACTATGTTTACTGATTGTCCATTACCTGCTAATTTGTATCTTTGGGTGTTTGATAATCCGTCTAAATTAACCTCATCCTCTAAAAATCCTTGTAGTCTGAAACATTCTATTGGAGTTAGTTTTCTAATTGTTAATCCAAATTCAGGCTCACAACTACATTCGTCTAAATAATTTCCACATCCAACGCAACATACTTCACACACTACTGTTTCTTTATGATAAAAACAATATTCCTCTTCGTTCTTAATTCTTCTCATACACTTTTTACATCTTTTAATATCTTTTTTCATTTCATTAATACCTCAAAATTTTCTCTATCTATAAGTTTTAATTGTATCTCGTCTAGGGTTACTTTTTTATTATCTAAATAAAATTCATCATAAATTTTCATAATTTCAATAATATCTTTAATCTCTTTAATAAATTTATAATCTGCTAAGTGTAATGATAAATAAAGGATTGGTTTATTTTCCTCTAAGTAACTTTTCATTGTTGGTAAAACAAATCTCTCTCCCCCCTCAATATCCATCTTTATAAAATCTATTTTATCTGGGGTTTCTTCCTCTAGAAAGTCTTGAAATGTTTTTGATTGAACTGTTACTGATTTTTTTCTTCCACTATTTTCTATTAATGAACTTGTTGAATTTCCAAATTTATCTGCGTAGAGGGGTTTTTCCCCATCTTCTTTATTAAAACAATATGGATAGAGAATTATTTTGTCTTTTAGGTCTGGATTATAATTTAAATTAATTTTTAATTCTTCTATAGCTAATGTGTCTGGTTCGATAGCATAACATTTTTTTACTGTTTGTGCTGCATAAAAACTGGTTACTCCGTTCCAAGCACCAATGTCTAAAAATGTAAAGTTTGGTTCTAAATATTTATCAAATACTTTAAAAGTTTCAGTTTCCCATCTACCATCTTCTACACTTTGCCAGAACCGATTATATTTAACATTGAAACTTTTATTATTTATTATAATCTTTCTTGGCATCTTCAATATTTTATAGAAGATTAATTTTGTGATTTCTTTTATTTTATTCATTGTGAGTATAAAGCCGCCTAATTCATGGCAGAGGTCGGCGGCCACTCCTCTAACCAGGAGATTTTTATGAAAGGTTGGATTAACTTTGGTTAGTATAAATGCCGCCTATAAACAAAGTGGCGGCGAAATGTTAAATATCTTTTTCCCTGGGAAAGTTATTCCTCATCGTCAAGTGTAATTACAGAATATTTGCTTTTCATACCTTCGCCTTTTTTATCGACACTAAAATATTTAACTTCTTTTCCATGTTTCACATTTGTTTCAATTAAATTTTTAATAGTATCCATAACACTATTTGGTATTCTGTAATCTTCATTATCTCTGACTAGAACATAATATTCATATTCTTCATCATCATTGTTTTTGCCCTTTCGGGTTAAAACAGGTTCAGAAGCATCAAATTTTTCTAAGTCTGCGATGTTTTTAGTTACCTTTGGCTCATAAGCCAGTGCTTCATCCTTTAACGTTGCCATCTTTATTTTGACCTCCTTTATTTAGTTTTTCAATCTCAATAAATTCTTCATTAAGGGATGTGTTGATGGTATAAATACAAAGGTCTATTAATTTAACATCATTTTTTCTTGCGTCTTTAAAAATTCGTTTCATATTTCCACCTTAACTTTAACAATATCTGAAATATCAATCCAATCATCTACATCTAACCCATGAAACTTTAGAAATTCGGCAGAGAAAACAATTACTTTACTATCTCCCCATTTCTTTATTTGTGTTATCATTGATACATCCATACGGGATTGAATTTACTTATTCCTTTCATAACTACTGGGAATAGCCAGTTAGTGCATGGAGTGACTAGGCATACTACAAGTAGCCCTAGTAATAATCCTCTTTTTTTATTATTTATTTTTGGTTTGTATAATTTACAGCTCGGATGCCTATATCCTAACAACACCATTTTTTTCTTTTCCATGTATTTAAGAGTATTTAGTAGTATTTAAATGTTTCTTATCATTATTTAGTAACATCACAAATGGATTTACCATTATAAAGTAATAAACATTTTCTCTTAAATTGGCAAGTCCCACATTCTTTCTTTTTCATAAACTGATCCTTTTTACTAAAACATGGTTTTAATATTTTAATGTAACTCTTCTTCATTCTCACCCTCATTTTCTAATGGTGTTTTAATAGGCTTATTAGCCTCCTCAATCGCTTTTTTCGTTTCTAACCACTCACAATACAATTCACAGTTATTATGGTCTTCATAGCCGCAATATCGCTTTTTATTGTTTGGAGTTGGAGTATTGTATTTATGGGTGCAAATTCTAGACCACTTACATTTATATGGGCATCTTGGGATTTTAAATTTTCTCATATTGTTCACCCTTTGCTGCCCAATCACGTTTAATTATTTTTTGTTCTTGTAAAATTTCAATTAAGATTTTCTTTGGACATTTCTTAATAAATGCTAAAATTAAGAGTTTTAGGGATTTTTGTTGTGATAAATATTTTTCTTTATAATTTTGATTATTAAGTTGGTTTGTTAGTTTAGTCATAAAGTCTTAAATGCCTCCTTCCAAGAATTTCTATCAAATTCTGTTTCCCATGTCTTTATCATGTGTATTAATATTCTTTCTAAATCTTCATAATCTTCTTCTTTTGGGTTAAAAGAATTATCAAAATCCCTAAATAAGCATCTATATTTTACAAGACCATCTAAAATAAGAATTATATGGTGTAATCCCCTGGCCCTCCAAACTTGTTTCATTGGTTCTTTTGTTAGATTTGTTGTCATATTAAAGAGATTTTTACACCTATCAGCATCAAAATTAACCAAAAACTGCTGACATGAATCAAAAATGGTTAGAAAATCATTAAATTCATTCCCCCCCACACATGCACTATCATGGAAGGGGGACAAAAAATTCACCATCGCGAAAAATGTTTTGGTGTTGGGTCTGTGTGGGGGGGATTTAATACCCTCTTTTCTATATATTTTTTCAATTTCTTCATAATCTTGAACCCAAACTATCATTCTTGAGAGAGTTGTTGGGTCTATTACTCCTAAATGTGAGGAGATTGTGTTCTTACCTCTTATATTATTTGAAGTGATACATACCTTAGCACTAGCTTTTACCCTAGTTGAATTATCATTACCAGACCCAACAGTTCTATTTTTATGTTCTAACAACATATTCATCTGTCCGAAGTAATTAGAAACCCTGGCATTATCATGCCCAATCGCAGCCTCAACCATTTTCATCATTTCATCAATTATAGCTATTCTATTACATTTAACAATATATCCCAAATTAGCTGGTTTCTCTTTAAAACTAGGAACTAAACATTTTAATGTAGAGTTGGCCGCCTCTAAAATACCCTGATCTTCTTTAAATTTATAATCTAATACTTCTGCCTCCGTAGTCTTCCCAGTTCCAACAGGCCCCATTTTTATAATATGTAATGGGTAGCCTTCATATTTACTAGATAATAATTGAACCTTTCTTAATAAATTAAAATCTGGCGTATAATCATAAACATTCCCATCTGGATGAAGAAATAAAGTATCGTGAAATTTTTCCTCATCTAATTCTTTTTCTTTGACAAACTCAATTAAATCTTCTGGTGCAATTATTTTTACAAAGGGTTTAACCTCTTTACAAATAAAAATACTAGAAATTTTCTTTACTTTTAAATTATTACTTATTTCACCAACATCATCTAAATGTATTTTCATTCCTTCTAACTCACAATATTCATTAGGAAGTTTTTGCTGTGAGAAAATATAAAATTCCTTCCCATCATCTACAATCCTATAAAAATAAAAATCAAAAGCTAGAGTAAGATTAACTTTACCATCATATCTTTTATCAAACGGATCATCAACAAAAAAATATCTTTTAATATATTTTTCATCTTCGCCTTTCTTTCTTTCTACTTTGGTTGTTTTTCTAATCATTGGGATTCTTTGTATATTCTCATGTATAAGTTGTGGCTTACCTTTAATTTTATCACAGGCACTCGCTATAAGAAAAAGCCTATCATCATAATCTTGTTGGAATAATTCTATAGACTTATTTTTCATTTCTTCATAACTCTTTCCCCAATCTACCCAATTAATTTCAAATGATGAAAATTCTGATTTGTCTAATAGTGGGTCTAGTTCTAAAGATTCTTGTAATTTGTTTTTAGCCTTCTCGGCTTCCTCTTCATTATCAATAAATTTAATTGGCATACATAGCCTCCTTAATTTTCTTTTCACTATTAGTTAATTTTCTCAACGCAACCCCATTACTTTTTTTTCTAATAACTCCCTTATTAGAATAGAAAATACTAGCCATTCTTCTTGACGGAGTTAAAGAATCAAACTCTAATATTTCATTAGAATGAATTTTATTATGACAGCCATTACAGACTAAAATAATTTCTTGCGGCAAGTATCTTTTATGGTGTTTTATACAACCCTCCCCAACTTTACAAATACAACATTTTTTCATAAACCCAAATCCCTCTTTATATATCTCTCAATCCCATCTTCTATTTGTCGCTTCGGGTTATCACACCTTACATCTTTAACATCACCAACATCCTCCACCTCTATTTCTACCATTACTTAGTCCACCCATTCTTTTTATAAAAATTCCATACGGTAGGGTCCGCAACCTCGGTTCTATCTCTTAAATGCGGCGGTTCATCATCAACACATTTTGGACATTTTTTTTCATAATAAAAACAACAATGCTTATCGCAGTACATCATTTTTGGCCAACCTCTAAATCTTTTATATCAGAAATCTCAATAATTTTATAAGCATTAGATCGGTAATCTAAAATCTCAATATATTTATCATCGCAGTTTGTAACTTTCCCAGCGAACCTATAACCATTATGTAGAAAAATTTTTATTTCTTTCCCTATACTTTCACTAACTCTTTTTATTATTATCTCACTCATGTTAAATCCTACACCGAGGTGCAAAATATCCAATACAATTCTGTTTATATATCTTACGAAAACTTAAAAGTAATAACAATTATTCATATCTACCACGACTTAGGAAAAACCAAATACCAGATAACACAGTCACACCAACAACAACCAATAAAACCTCTAAAGTAATAAAGCCCTCTTTAACTGTCATAACCAAACTCAACAATAAACAAGACATAGACGCTATAACCGCCCATTGTGGGGCATCTGCGTACCTACTTACATCTGATTGTTTAGTAACTCCCCTTATGAAAATAACTAACCAAGTAAAAACTAAAATCATTATAGGGAAAGCCGGGACAGAACTAGAGGCAGATGCTAATATTTCGTCTGGGGTTGTTCCATTTGGTAAACTAAAGGTACTCATTTTAATCCGGTGACCTCCCAAGCCAACCCTTAATTGTGTAATATCCAATAATAAAAGTAAGCATTGAAATAAAAGTTAATGCTATAAAACTAAACTCTGGTCCAAGGATTGAAAAGAAAGCTGTACTAAAAGCAGAGATTGTTAAAGACATCGCAGTTAGCGGCCCAATCTTAAACTGCCCACCAGTCGAAGAATGCTCATCCCCACTTTCCAATGTTGTCTTAAATAATATCTCTTGTGATGTTTCGGCATCTTCTGATAGGTTTGTTATACTCTCACGCAGCGTAGAATTTAGACTAGAATATCTTGAATCATCAATCAGACTAATATCAGAATCATTATCAATCGCAAACTGACTAGCAAAAATAACTATAGATAATACAAATAATGCAACCAATGCCCCACCAGAAATTAAACGAATATATCCCCCCATTATCTTCTACTACCTCCTTTAATTATTATAATAAGAACAGCCACAACAAACCATAGTATCGTAGCACCAACACCAATCCATGATGTAGAATAAACTAAGTTTAATCCAACCAATAAGAATACCCCCAGGATTAAAAATATTCCACTAATCATTGGATTATCACTAGCTCCCATCCCAAACATAAATAGCAATAAAATTATAGATGATAAAATTAAAACCCCAGCATATTGATCCTTTGGCAAATCATTAAGAGAAATAAACCCAGACCTTTTCACTATGCCATCATAATTTAGCGTCGCATAAATTGTTGCATTACCAAAATTGGATGGCACAGTACAAGTTAATGTTCCACCGGAAGAAAATAACGAATCAGAACAAACAGTATTATTACCAAAATTATCTACAAGAGTTACATTCAAACTAACAATATCACTAACCCCACTAAGAATACTATAGGTTGAGCTAACATCTCTACTGGTTTTATTATATGAAAGAGATGATGCAAAATCCTCATCAATTATTAAATCAAATAAATCCTTCCCTGTGATTAATGCGTTTAAATTTAACTCACAATCAGTTATAATTGGGTTCTGACAATTAGCGATTACCTCTGTAAAACTATCCAAAACAACCCCATCCTTAATAAATATTAAATTATAGATAGCATCATTTGGGGTTAAGTGTGCTACAGCATAACCATTAGAACCAGTCTTTGGTATTTCAACAACCTTAGAAACTCCCTCGCTAATATACTTTCTCTGAATTTGTATTAACATATCTGTGATAGGAATAAAATCTTGACCCTTATATGTAATTTTAAATTCTTGCCCATCATCTTCTTTTAAATCGTAAAGGGTTATATTTTGGTTTAATGTATCTTCGGTTAATTCAAAATCTTCTATATTATAAAACTCAACAAATCTATCAGCAGAACTATATTGGATAATAGCATCTAAAGCATAAATTGTTCCAGAGAGATTAGATTCTATACAAAATGCTATTGGGTTTTCACCAGTATAAAGTTGTGAAAAGTTTAATATTATTTCACCATTGTTTGGATTCTTTAAATGTGATTCTAGTGAAACAGAAACATTATCTCCACTACCATTTAATTCCGTCTGTGTTAATTCATCAACGACGGTAAAATTAAATAATACATTAGAATATAAACTACAATCATCAATATTTAAATTAAGTACAGTTTGATTTTTAACAAGAGTGGTATATGATTCATCATTTTCAAATGTAATATTCCAATAAAATGTTTTTACTGTTTCATTAGTAACTTCTGGAACTTCAAGGTTTGTATAAATATAATAAATATTAGTGTTATATTCAACAACAGAACCAACAGTAGAATCCCCATCATAAATTAAATTAGCTTCGGAAATTCTTAATCCACTTTGGATTGATACATTTATAGATATTAGTGTTGATGTCCCTTCTGTAACTATAGAGCTATAATCACTATCTATTTCAAAAATAGTATAATTCCATTCTGTAAAAGTAGAAGATGTATGCCCAGAAGTATCATTAGCATAAACGGTTAGATTAGTATTACTTGGTTCTAAAATAAAAGTAGTTGAATTTTTAACCCCAGTTAAACAGCCATCAACACTTACGTTAGTTCCATTATAATTATACCAACAACTACTTAATCCAGGATCAGTAGCGGTAAAATTTAATGTTTCTGCGGCCCCAACCAACCCAGAACTTAATGCCCCCGTAGGAGCTTGTATTAATACTTCCGGTGAATAAGTATCTAAAAATATTGTTCTATTTTCTGTGGCGAAATCACAATCATTAGACATAGAACAAGCCTCACAAGTCCAAAGAGTTGAATCAGATATTAATTGATTCATACTTACATTTTTAGATGGTAGAATATAAGCATAGGATATATTTTCAACACCATAAAGGTATGATGAACTATCTCCATTAGATGCTATCCCACCAATAATATCAAAAGGAATTTCACTTAGTGGGAATGTTTTTGGTAATCTTGGAATGTAGGGAGAATTATGAGAACCCACCAAATAGTAAGTTTCACCAGCTTCTAAAACATAATTCATTTCACAATAATCACCTTCTCCTAAAGATTTACTTAATAATACCGTCTTATCAGCAGCCAACACAGCACACCCAATAAAACTACTACTCCTAATATCTATCCTCCACAACCGAACATCCTCTTTCATTGTTACCTCCCATCCAGAATATCCAGGAGAACCTATATATGATGTGTCTTGCCATCCGCCAGAGGGGCTAATATTTGTAATTGAAGTTAAGTCTATCGTTTCATTTCTTTGCCATGTCCCCGTAGAATTACTCCATAAACTTATATTAGCCAAAAAACTACCATCAACACTTGCAGAACAATTAAAAGTATTATTTAATATATCTGTTATATAATCATTTTCCGGGCTTAATAATGTAACAACAAGTGTATCTTGTGAAAATATAACACTATCACTCCCTTCATTAGAAAATGTATCATTACAATAAACAGCCCATTCATTAATCCCTTCACTTGATGATAACCCACTAAAATTAGTTTGTGCAACTGGAGAAGAATTAGTGCCACCATCTAAGGAATACCAGCATTTGTCTATATGAATATCAGAAGAAGAATAATTTAATTGAGTTATAGTTGCATTATAAGTTGTATTAGTTGGGTAAATTAAATTTACCGTCGGCGAAGTAGTATCAATTATAAAACTTCTTGTTTCTGATTGATTAGAAAGCCCAACACTATCATAAGCAAGTATGCTCCAATTATGTACCCCCTCGGTAAATGCCTTTGTAAATATATATGTTCCATTAATCCCTGTTGTGTTAGTTTCGTTTACTGAACCATCAATATAAAGAGTTACGTTTGTTAAGTTTACTGCATCCGTTGCTGTTATATTAAAAGTTACACTTGGGGATGTGAAGTTTGAATCGTTTGTTGGTGAGTTTAGAACTACTGTTGGGTTTGTTGCATTAATAAAACTTGTTAAATTTACTTTACTTGAATTAACTGTTCTGTCTCCTAACCAGACTTCTGCTGTTAAATTAGCGAAATTAGTAAAATTTCCACTTCCTAAAGTTGCTACTAAATGATTTGTGTTGTTAGTCATGTTAAAAGTATACTCACTTCCGACCTTAGAATCGTTTACATAAAATTGGACGTATGAATCAATATATTCTTCTTCTGGGTCTGTTGCTGTTAAATTAATTGTCCAATTTATGTTTGTATAAACTGTTGCTGGTGATGTTGCGTTTGCTGTTAAAGTTGGGGCTGTGTTTGCTGGGGCTTCTTCTTCAAATGGATATGATAAATTATTTATACCTGCTTCATATAAAGCTAAAGCAGTTGAATCATTTATTTTATAACTATAAATAGCAAGTTCGTCTGCACTATTGTCTGAACCTGAATAATAAGAATTACCATTAACAAGTTGTTTAGCAATGTTTACAGATTGAATGACGGCTAAATCTCCAAACCATATTCCAGAGTTTGCACCTGCATGTACGCTCAAAGTTTCTGGTCTTCCATCAACCCAAATATACCAATCCGAACCATCCGAAGCCACAATAATGTGATGCCATGTATTGTCTGTTATAGTTGTATTTCCTATTACTGCGTCATTAGGGGTATTATAATGATGGACATAAACTTTACCTGCAGAAGTTATAATTCTAATCATGTCATTACCAGATGTCTTAGCACTAGAAAATATAACATTTTCCACACTAACATCTGATGCTTTGAACCATATAGAAATACTCCCAACATTTAATGAACCCATAAAATTATTAGGAAAATTGACATAATCATCATCCGCAGACGCTAAAAAATAACCCGTATTTATTACTCCAGTTACACCAGCAGTTCCACCACTATTTGTAGCATTATTAAGACCCAATTCATCAATAATTACCCCAGAACTTTCATCCATTTTATAATATGCAACTAAGTCAGTAACTAAATAACTTGTATATTCTAAAACTTCGAAATCTTCAATGCTAAAAATAATTTCCCCATGTTCTCTTAGTTCAACATTCGCAAATGGTGCAATTTCTATTCCTTTATGCGGTAATTCTCTCCATCGGTCAAATTCGACCCAAGTGTTTTTTGTATCGTTATAAAATTCTATTATTGTTTCATTTAGTCCTGTCTCATTATTTATTTTAGAAATTGTGTAATTACCTTCTTCTGTTTCCTTTAGTTTATATTTCCAAATAAAATCTTTATTCTTTATTTTGTAATCATCTTTCATATCATAATTTTCTGTATAATCGAACCACTTTGCATTATTTGAATAATCTTCAACCCAAAAATTAGCTAGTGGGGTTGTTTGGTTGTTCGGAGAAACTCTTTTGTCATAATCACTTATTAACTTCATTTGAATTAAAATCTCGTCTTTGTCTGAAATAATAATCATTTTTTCTAAAGCATTGTAATATTTTGTATTTTTTCCTATTATTTCGATTGAGTCATTTAATCTAAGTGCATCTATGTAATCTTTATCTTTTAAACTTCTAGCATTTTCTACTTTTTTCCATTGGTTTCCTCTAGTTATAGTTTTTTCAACATCTTTTAAATTAGTTATCACTATCTCTTGTAAAACATCAATCGCATTATTAGCTGGGGTTATATTGAATCCACCAACCCACCTATCATATCCTGTAAAAACTATTTCATGGTCTTTAGAAGTTAATATTAAAGTTGCTAAATCAGAACCTAACCCTAAAGCATTTTCAATAGTTGCTGTTTTTGTTTTTTCATCATAATTATATATATTATCCCATTCCCAAGCACTAGCAAAACTAACCATAAATAATCCTAATAATAAAAACACAAATAGTTTCTTCATGCGTATTGACCCCGATTATAATTAGTTCCACTAAATAATATTACTCCACAAATGAAAGCTACTATTGTCATAATTGTTGGGCTGTGAATAATCAACTTAGAAACTAATGGAGCTTCCCTTAAATTAGCTCCAAGTTCATCTTGTGATAAATAAAACTCCTCATAGAATTGAGACATAGCGATACAAACAATAATTAATACCAACACACACACTACAAATAATGCGATAACCCAACCACTCCGATCATCTCTAAATACAAAAGACATAGCAAGAAGCCCAGTAATACCAATAATATAAAGCAGCCCCATAATTAAACCCATATTTGAAATAATGGCATCCAATGGGGTGGTGGCTTTTGTACTATATTCACTAACATTTATTCCAGGGGCCACCTCACCTATACTATTAAACTCTGGTATAATTTCATCTGTTGCTGTCTTAACAATACTCCAACCAACAGTAAGCCCAGTTACAGTTAAAATTAAAATTAACAAACTACCGATAACTAAAGCAACCAACCACAACTGCCCACGCTTATTCTCCATTTTTTTTCTCCGGCAAGTTAGTCAATTCTTCTAGTAATTTTTGATAGCTTGGACATCTAGTGGCAAGGTTCGAGATTTTAGGCATAGTCATATCTCTGGGGGTACACCGACTTAATTTTCTTTCTAATCTAATTGCTCCACATTTAAATAAATCAGTAGCCATTTTTTCATCAACCCTAGCTGTTCTACTTTTTGTCTTCATTTAAACTCTACCCCCCTCTCTATTAACCCCAACATCTCTTTACCTAATACTGCCTTTTGAATCATCCTAATTATACAAAGTGGCAAAATTACTAGATTAGATAACATCATTATCTGCCAAATAACAAATAAGAAAGCCCCCATTAATCCAGTATCTAAATATGCGATTGATATATTAGCAGCTATAAATGTAATAGCACATAATAAAATCCAAGCGAACCCTAATAGTATTGGTTTGAAATAAGCTAATTTAGAAATCTCTAAAATATATCCTTCATCATCTTTTGTATTTTCATGGATAGATAACCATCCCCACATAACCAATCCAAATATAAATAATAAAAACATAGTCATAATTAAATAAAGTGTTGCTTGTCCACTAGTAACTTTTCGCCCAGTTATTGTAACCTCAAATGTACCAGCCAATGCCCCACCAACCCCATCTTGACAATTTAAACCATAAGAATATTCACCCACATAATCAAAATCTAATCCAGAAATATTTACTTCCCAATATTCTCCTGGTAATATATACTCAACCATTTTAGCTTCTAATATCTCACCATAGTTATTAGCCATAAAAAAACTACAAGTAGTTGTATCATTATCTATTACTTTTCCATTAGTACTATTATAAAGAAAATAATGGTATGAATAATCATGTCCTAGTTCTAAAATTGCTTGTTGTGCCTCGAACACAACATATCCTTCTGTAAATTGTGAGACGGTAGTAACTGGTGGGACAGCAGTTACAAAACTAAACATAAAGATAAACATTAATAATAAAATTACTTTCTTCCCCATGGCCATATCCCCCCAGACTTTTGCTCTTGTTGGAATATTCCATTACCCCTAGATTCTGATATGTGAGTATGTTGTCTTAGTGTGGCTCTCTCTTGTCCTTTCCAAGCTCTCATAAATGTGGTATGAATAGCATCTTGAATTGTTCTAACAATCAAAACATATCTTTTAAGTTTACTTTTAATAATCTGTTGCTTTATTTTTTCTAATTCGCCCTCAATTCTATTCTCCAATTCTTTAAACTTGCTACCCATAATTTCTTCTCTATTAACTTCTAACCCAGCAACCTCTCTAGCATAGCAAGTAATATCGGTTCGTCTTCCAATCCTATCTTTAAGAACCTCTATGCACTCCTTAACCGTAGGAGTAATAAAAACCTTTTCATATTCCATAAAGATAGTATCAATTAAATCATTAGTAAAATCCCACATCTTCTTTCTAATTGTTTCATCATCAAAGTTAGACAATAAAAGGTTTTTGTTTAAATACCAACAAATAGTATTTCTTATTAAATGAATCCCATACTCACTAAAAATAACCATATCTTTATCAACTGGTTTTACCCATACTAGTTTCCCACCAGTTCCAGGCTCTAAAGAATATCCCTTTAATAGATAATCTATTCTTGCAATCTCCTCACTTAAATCCAACTGCTCCCTAGTTATAGACTTTTCTTCCGGCTGCATAAAACTCTCTTGTTGTGCTCTAAATAAGGATTCCTTAGATGCATCTATCTTAGCCGCATCCAAAGCTGTCTGATATTTTTGTAATAATTCTTCTTCAACCATTATTATTTAAGTCTCCTAGCAAGTTGTATCTCACCGATCTCTGTTTTCTTACTCAATCTCTTTTCTTTTTTCTCTATAAATAATGTCCCTAATATTGTTTTTTTAGTTCTAAACCCTTTTGGTGGGGTGATACTTTTGGTAGGCCCGGTTAGTTTAAATGTCGCAGCAAGGCTCCTAGACGTTATTTTTCGACCTCTTTCAAACGCTTCTTGCTGTGTTCTGAACTTTCCCACACTAAAGAACTTTCCAGCCCTTCTTACTTGAACGCCAAATAATCTTCCAGATAGTTTTGGTATTGTTGGTTGTTTGAATTTTGGGTATATTATTTTTGATGTTGGTACTAAAGAGATTGGTGATGTTGGTGGATAACTAACAGTTGGTGGGGATATAATTCTAGATATTGACTTAGAAATCTTTGGCGAAGAGATAGAACTAACAGTTGGGCTAATACTTACATCGCTTGAAACAACGGGAGAAGAAACACTTGTACTTATACTGGGAGAAGAAACACTTGTACTTATACTGGGAGAAGAAACACTTGTACTTATACTGGGAGAAGAAACACTTGTACTTATACTGGGAGAAGAAACACTTGTACTTATACTGGGAGAAGAAACTTTAGAAGTTATATATGTTGATGAGGCACTATAAGGTACTGTAGATATTAACGGACTAAATGTAGAACTAGTTACAACGGGGGAGCTAGAAGAATAACTTTTAATTTCTTCACTAGAAAATCCTTTGTATTTTTTAATATTAGTGTTGTCTATAGTATCTACTGGAAGTTTTTCAAATTTTGCAGTAATAATTTGTACTGGTTTCCCATCTATAATAGTCACACCAGGCTGTCCAGTTTTTGTAATAATTTTATCCCCCTTAGTTACAACCTCTAATTCTCCAGGAGTAAACTGGACTGGTTTAAATGTCCCACCTATCTTTTCTTCTGGGAAGACGACTATTTGAGATTTTGTTTTACCACCAAAAGACACATCCCCTTTAAGTAAATCTGTAAACGACGCACTTGGGGTTTCTGCACCCAACCTAGATATTCTAGTTCTTGGTGAAATGTCTGATGGTTCAAATGGAGTACCAAATAAAGATATATCCCCATACTCCCCAAGGGGTGTTATTTTAATTTTCTTACCAAGTAAATCTGTTTTACCAGGGGCAGCACTCCCAAATAAGTCTTTAGCAGAAGTTAAAACTGGACCAGTCTTTCCGGATAAAGATTTAATATATTCTGGTGAATATCCATAGGGTCCTTTAAATCCAGCCCTACTAGTTACATCACTAGGAATATCTTTAATAACATCTTTACTTAATGTTTGTATTGGGAAATCCCCCTTTGGTGGGATTAACTCAATAGTACCAATACCTTCAACATCCGGTATAGATTTAATACCCGTTTCTGGATCTAAAACAACTCCACTATATCCAGGACTTATTCTAGCTTTAACCTTACCGCCAAATTTTGAAACATCATCTAACACTTGCCCACCAAAAACATCTGTAGAAATTTCTGTTGCAGCATAACCAAAAGCATATCCAGGACTTGTTTTTATAGTAGTTGAAATATCTTTTAATATTTTACCACTCTCTAAATCAAAACTTAATTGTTTTAAACTTTCTCCGGTAGCCTTGGCTGTTTTTATTGGGGCAGTCACAATATCTTTACCAAACTTAACTGTGCCTATTAAAGAAGAGGCGGCCCCAGCACCTATCCCACCAATAAAGACTTGTTCTCCTATATCTTTAAATCCAGCTTCCCTTTCTCCTCTTAAATTTTTAGTTTCAATTATCTTTCTTTGTGTCTCAACATCATATTGCACTCCACCCAAAACATCTTCCGGTCTTCTAATTTCAGTTTCTCTAATTTGTTTTTCCCTAAATGAAACGCTTTCTTCCCCTGTTGCTATTCTTTCTGACCCACCACCTTTAGGAATAAAAATTATTTGTGTGGTTGGTACTCCTCCACCCATAGAAATAATCCTAGATTCTAATTTCCCACCTTCAACCTCTTGTGTTTCTATAACTTTTTTCTGTGGCTTAACTGTAGTACCTCTTGTAATTTTTGATTTTGTTTCTTCTATAAATCCCCTATCTTCAACAGCCTGTACTTCACCAGTTGCTCCTCCCTTAACAACAGCTGTCTTACCAGCCTGTTTAATTTCGGAATGTTCTCTTGCTAAAATAATTCTTCTAGATGAACCCCTACTAGATAATATTCCAGATTCTCTATTTTCTTTTTGTAATTCTTCAATCCTTTGTTCCCTAATCGCGAACAACTCTCTTTGTTTTTGTGCCTCGGCTTCCTTTCTAATTTGTTCACGTCTTTCAACCTCTTGTGTTTCTATAACTTTTTTCTGTGGCTTAACTGTAGTACCTCTTGTTGTCTTTCTGCCTCTTGATATGCTCTGGGAAGTTGTCCCACCACTACCACTAGTTCCACCCCCACTAAATGTTTTTTTAGTATAAGCTTTAGATGCTTGGGAAGGATCATAAGACTGCAACCCACTACTAGTTAATCTAACAGCCATTAGTTATTTTTAATAACAAAAGTCTTACCATAGTCACCAGTAGCCCACGTTCTAGATTCAATTAAAGAATAAATATTATTGTTGTACTTTAGTTTAACTCCCGTATCTATATCACTCTCTCTTGGTTGTCTTGTTTTTGTGTCCGGAGCTAACCCTAGTTGTACTAACCCAATATATCTATTAGGTTCACCTAAATCAATTTGAAAATTATTAGTCTCGTCTTCATAAGTTAAACTGTTATAAATATCAACAGAAGCAATAATAAATAAGAAGGATAGCAACGCTATGAGGGAGTATATAATTTTTTTGTCATCTAATATCTTTTCAGTTTTCTCACCCATTATGTTACAACGTTACAACCTTTTGTCGCAGCGTTACAATTATTAATAGACTTTACTATTTAAGTTTATGGTAAAGTTTAAATACTAACTAAGTTATTAAGTTAGTATGGGTGATGATACAAATAAGGAAACCATTTTTAATGAAGCGGTATTGAAAATGAAAAGAATCCATACCACTCAAGAAATCATTAATGACCTTAGAACAAATATGTTAGCATACAATCCGGCATATCTAAAATATAACTATGAGGTTATAATTTCTAATCTAGTTAGTTTGTGTTATGAGGTATGCCCTTTAATGAAGAAGAATGAGTTAGAAGAGTTCCACCTACTAAGAAAACTTATAGATGACCTCTTAGTTAATCGCCCAATATATGAAGAAATAAATACATCTAACTTTGAGACTGCACAAAACAAAAGGGTTATTAATACAACCAACTGGCAAACACTAAGAGGAGTGATGCTAAAGTTTGAGGACTTTGCCAGGGTACAAGTGGACCTTCATGGTTTATCAGCACCAAAGAAGAAGGATGCATCTACTGCATCTATAGACCTATAATGAAATTTTTAGAAATAGAATATCCAAAGGGAACTTTCCCAAAGCAACAAACAGATGGGGCATATATAAATAAAACTCTAGCGGAGAACTTAGATGTTTATGCTGAAAAGATAGTTGATGATATGCACTTCTTAATTATTATATCAGGTAATGATTCTGTGGGTAATGGGAAAACAACATTAGCAACCCATGTTGCAGCATATTTAACTGACAAAATAAATAAATTACATGGACTTAAAAATACTTTTACTTCAAAGAACGTAGCATTTAGTGCGGCTAAGTTAGTTGATAAAAGTTTTGCTAATCCAAAATACTGTGTTAATCTTTTAGATGAAGGAGATGACTTAACAACTCATGGAATGAAACAAGCGGCTGTTGAACTAAAGAGATACTTTAGAAAATGTAGGCAGCTTAATCAAATCTTAATAATGATATTACCATCATTCTTTGAGCTACCTAAATTCTATGCTTTATCTAGATCACACTCTTTAATTAATGTAAAGTTTCATGGTAAATTTAATCGTGGTAATTTTGATTTCTATGGCCCAAAACAAAAAAAGAAATTGTATCTCAAAGGTAAACGTGATTGGGATTATGATTCAGCTAAACCAGATTTTAATGGAGCATTCTTTTCACAGTACACATTCTTCCCAGACTTAGAAGAAGAAACTAAGAGATATAAAAAACATAAATATCAAGATATGGTTGATGATTCCGAGGATGAACATGGTGGGCTCACTCCCCTTCAAGTTGAGAGAATGATAACTGCCAAAATATTTAGAACGGTAAATGAGAACCTACCAAAGATAACTAGGAAGGACCTAGCTACTGCTTTTGGCATCTCGGAGAGGACGGGGCATACTTATGTGAGAGAGGGATATGGGAAAGAATTTGAAAATCCAAAAAAAGAAAAAGCAGAGGGGCGGCTTAATACTAAAAATACTATAGAGGATGGAGATTTTGATGAGGAGGTCCCAGAGGATGTCCATAAAGATGTTGTAGTGAGGACTATATAGTACACTATATAGTGTACTATATAATATATAGTGTACTATATAATACACTCTATTAGTTACGTTGTGAACGCATCTTTATATAAGAATCTTGGTGTGCTATATAATGTATTATATAATTAAATTCTCTGGGGGTAAAAAATGAGAAAAGATAAGAGAGGACAGACTGCTAACATTGGAGCAATAGTCGGTGGGATTATTGGTTTAATCTTTCTAGTTGTTGTTGGTTTTGTATCATTGGATATTTTGACTGGTGCTGGTTTATTGACTGATGATTCAGCATTTGATAACGCAACAGACCGATTAGTTGGAAACTTGACAGCTGGTGTGGATAAGGTTAGTTTGAAAATACCAATCATATTTACAATTGCTGTAGCTGTTCTATTACTTGGATTGATTGTGTACCTTGTCGTAAGGGCAAGACAAGCACAGCAAGTTCAAGGTGGAACAATTTAAACTTAGAAATAGGTTTAAGCTGCTGTTGAGATGATAGATCCTGCTGGGGTAAACTTACGAGTATCCGGCGGCATCTCAATGAAAAAAAGTGGGGAGAAAACTTAATTGACACTCCCCACTATAAAAATTATTCTTTCTTCTGAACTAAATCTATTAAGATTTTATTCATGTCTTCTAATCTAGAATCAAGCGTCTGGTTTATCTGGGACAGTAGTGCCTGTATCGTCGTTATCGACTCCACTAGTTCCGCTCTGTAATAGCTCTTGTTTTGCATGCTCAATAGCGTCTTGTATGACTGGTTCTCCCTGGTTAGTGTTTCCAGTTGTTCTAATTCCGATTCCGCTTGTGATTGGTTCTGTGATTTTTCCGGGGTCATTTTCTTCTTTATACCTCCTTCTTTGTAATTTGGATTTTATCTCATTAATTATTAAAAGTATCATCCAAAAAACAACAACAAAACCAATCCACCCAGCTATAATTTCTAATAACATTTTAAGCTGCGGTAATCCCGGACCCCCCAGAAAGTATAGCATCAACATGAGCCAAGGCCCTTGTTACTGTTTCGGTTGCTGCATTATTAGTCGCAGCAGCCTTTGTTAATTCCTGGACTAAATTCCCAATTTGTTCTACAATAAAATAAAGCCCAACTAAAAATATAATCATAACCACACCGCCCATTAACCACGACCCATATTTATCCATCCAAGTTATTTTAGGCCCATAGTTTTCTGCGGCGTTCCTTCTCATAGCAACACTAACATATTTAATATCCCTATCTATTGGTTCAATATCTAGTGTCCCCATCTTAGCATCTAAATCACCTAGGACAAAGTTATACCATCCACCATCTTGTCCAATAGCAAACCAATATTGATTAGTTCCCATCTTTTTACCATAAGCAGTTAATGGGATTTTCTTTTTTCTTAGCCATAAAACTTCTGTGCCATCTACACTTAATCTTAAATATTTTGCAGAATCTCTCATAGCTACTTGCCAACCTTGTCCAGATATATTCTCAAAAACAATTATCTTAAATCTATAAAGTCTTCTTTGAAAGTACCACCATAATACTAAGGCAGTAATCCCAAGCATTACAATAATTACTAAACCCATTAAAATATAAAACCCTACGCTTGACGCTGCTAAAGATGGTAAATCAATCCCTGTTTCCATCCCCATAATCTCACCCATTCAATCCTCTCCTATTCATTTCATCTCTAATTAGTTTCATAAAAAACTCGGGCCACGATCCACCAATTTTTTCTTTTAATAAATCAGCAAGGTTCTTTTGTTCTTCTGACAAAGGAATATTAACAAACTTTACATCACCCATACTAACTTAATAACTTAGTTAGTATTTAAAACTTACTATCATATCCCAGACTTCTTTACTTGTTCTTTCCAGCAGTCTCTATGAAAATACATCCCCATCTGCTTAGTATATTTTTGTCCTTCTTCCACTTGCATACCGCAACCAAAACATTCTCTATTTTTTTTCTGTGGAATATATTGTCTAGGTAGTTCTTCGGCTTCCGGCTCTTTTTCTTTTCTCTTAAATAATTTTTTTAACCAGCTCATAGTTTTTCTCCTTATGTATCTTTATTAATTCTACTTTCATTTTTTCATAAGTCATTTTATTTTCTTCAAATATTGCTAATAATTGTAATGATGTTGTTTCGTGTGACTGTAGGTTATATTTATCTTTTAATTCTTTTATTTCTATTATCTTGTTCATTAATTGACCCATTATTGAACATCCATTTTATAGGGGGTTTGGATGTGGTCTTTTTGAGTAGGTATTTCTGAACACACCCCAGAAACCGATCCTAGGCTTATTTTAGTTATTTTAGAAATCTCCCTTAAACTTTTTCCTTCTTCCCTTAGCCCTAAAATAATTTTCTTCTTGTTAGTGTGAATCTTCGGCCTACCCCATTTTTTCCCTTTGTAGCTTCTTGTTGTTTTCCCTTCCTTCTTCCTAACTGCTAATATTACTCTTTCTGATTTAACCTTACTTTCTCTGTGTGCTCTTTGAAATTCTAATCCTCTTAAAATTGTTTCTAAAAATTCTGCTAGGGCCTTTCCAATAAATCCTGTCTGTCTTAACTTCGCAACAGTTTCAACCGCATCACTCCACGCATCACCGTTAACTGCATGGAGTTGTAAATCATGGACCGTTGATAAAATCTTTACCTCATCAAGTACCCTATCTTCTGGTAATCTTGAAAATCTATCCATATTCCAAACTATTATGTGTTTTATTTGATTCCTTATTGCCCACTCAATTTCTTTCTTCCAAACTCCATCTTCATTTTTAAATGCTGATTCTTGCCTTTCAAATATCTTTATGCAGTTCCACCCATTTGATTTATTATATTCTTCGCAGTCTTTAAGCTGGAGTTCTGGGTGTTGATCTGTTGTTGATGTTCTAAGAAGAATTATTGATTTCATCTAACAAATCTCCCCTGAACCACATGATTAAATTCAGTCATAGCACCAATCCCAATTTCTAATCTCCCCATTTCTGATAAATACTTTCTATGCCAATCTTGGCAAGATTCATAATTTGCCATACACTTAGTAGATTTTTTACAATCATCATAAATATATGGGCATATTCTATCATTCGTCATTATATATCTCCTTTGATTTAGTTATTCTCTTCTTCTCTCTATTTAAGAAAAGTCCTAATTTTGTTAAAACATTTTCCTCACCAGCAATTATTCCCTTTCTATATTCTTCTGCTTTATTAGTCATCTTGTACCTCGTCTGTCACGCAGTTTACGTCTTTCCAGATTGGTGTTCTATGTTCTGGATGTCTAAATGTATTTAAAAAGGCGTGTTCTTTATCAAAGGCAACTACACCATTTTCATCACTCCATCCAATAGTAGTTCTCTCTATCATTCTGCTTTCTCCGAGATTGCGTCGTTTAGTTTTCTAAGTTCTTCTCTAGCTGGAACTATAACAGAATCAAATTTCGACATAGCTTTTTTCATCAAGGGCATACATTTTCTACAATAACTCTCAAATCCGTCGCATGGTGTTGTTTGTACTATGTCGCCACAATGATATGGAGAACTTTCAAAATATCCTGTCTGCTTCCCACATCCTTTATTTATTTTCTGGAAGTCAGATTCTACTTTCTCTAGTTCTTTTATTCTATCAGTCGCCATTGTCTCGTAGAGCGTCTCCTTCTTTAATTTCAACTGCAAGGTTTAAACATAATAATATAATAGTAAGTGTTTGAAAATCAAATCCATCCAATATAATTATTAATATTTGTGTAATTAATATGATAGATATAAAAAAATATTTCAGTATGCTAAAATGATTCATTGTTCGTCTCCTTTCGCATGATTTATGAATTTTTTTAAAATAAGTCCTCTTTTAACTTGGCTTAATGCTAAAAAATACCCAGCAAAGAAACTTACTAAAACTGTAATTATAATAATTATAAAATCGATCATTCCTGTAAAAAAGACTAACCCACCTATAATTACTATTGATACCAGAACTACATACATTGATAATATTATACATAAACCTATCTTCTTTAATATTTCTAATATCATTGTCCTTCCTCCGTTACGGGTGTCACGCAGTTTACGTCTTTCCAGATTGGTGTTCTATGTTCTGGATGTCTAAATGTATTTAAAAAGGCGTGTTCTTTATCAAAGGCAACTACACCATTTTCATCACTCCATCCAATAGTAGTTCTCTCTATCATTCTGCTTTCTCCGAGATTGCGTCCTGAAATCCTTTAGCATGAAAATAAACTCTCAAAAACATTGGAAGATTTGCTACAGCATTATGAAATGTAAAATCTTCTGGGATATAGCAACCAGCATTTATACAGGCTTGTTTCATAATTTCATATTCCTTATCTCCGTCTCTCATGCTGAATCTCCTAACTTCACGCACTGCATACAGGCTTTTTTAGATTTAACAATATCTTTATGCTTTCCATTATTATCTTCCCAAAATTTATATTCCATTATCAAACCAGTTGGCTCTGATTTCTTAGTTGTTCTTTTACATTTAGTGCAATTTAACATGACTTCACCTCGCTATCTTTTTGTAATGAGTATGTTGCTAACATATATAATCCTAAATTTAACTCTAAAATAGTAATAAGAAATATTTGTACATCAAACCAACTTTTTATAGTTAAAAGGATTCCAAAAATACCTAACGCCAACCAAACCCATCCCATAATTAAATCATACTTCATCTTTCACCTCGCCATCGACATTGTTGTCGTCTTTAGATTCATGTAAGGCGTCGCCATTTAATCTACTTCCAGCCAATCTATCAATAGCCTCACAGTTTACACATTTTACATTCGTTAAACAAACTAAGTGTTTTCTACATAATTCTTTTTTTAAGTCCTTAATGAATTGTCTAACGTCTTCTTCATCATAATTATAAAACATTACTTCCGCTTTCCCATTTATATTAGCTATTACAGGTGTTTTCTTTTCACTTAAATCTTTCATTCAGATACCTCTTTGACATTGATGTCGTCTTTAGATTCATGTAAGGCGTCTTTGGATGACTTCGCCTCACTCATCGAATTGTTGGCTACTTCGTCATCCTTCTGTATTAATTCTTTTTTCGGAGATGAGTTTGAATTTTCATGTAGTACGAACTCTAAATTTTTTAATTCCTCTTCTCGTTTATCTAATAGTTCATTAAGAAATATAATTTGTTCTTTATCTTTGTTTGAAAACTTAGTTAATATTATGTTTAATTTTAATATTCTTTTATTTTCTTTATTAGTAATCCGTAATCTTGACTTTAACTCTTCACGAATCCTAGTGTCTACATTCAAAGTATCTCCTATACATTTATTACATACTAATACAAAAGAATCTATTTCTTTTCCATTTTCAACTAATTTATTCCTACAATTTGCACATTGTAATTCTTTGATTATCATTTAGTTACCTCTAAGACATTTAATGCGTCTTTAGTTTTTTCTGGAAGTGTTGGTTCACTAATTGGATTAAGTAATGTATTTGTTTCTGTAACTGCTTCAACAATCTCACTCATTTCAATACATCCATGACCACCATGCTCTAAATTAACCTTTTCCCATTTACGATAATTTTCCCAGAGTAATAATCTTTGATTCTTCAATATTTGTTCTTCAATTTTATTCATTTTCAATCTCCCTAATTTTAACTTTGTTTCCACAACTTGGACAACTGACCATTATCATTGTCGAGGCTGTTTCCCATTCGTATTTGCACTTTGTGCATTTTGCTTTTACCATAGTTATAAGTAGTATAATAAGTATATAAACTTATTGTTTCTTCGACTCTTCATTCTTTAACGAATCAATAATATTAGAAATCTGTCTTTTAGATATTAACTCATCATTATTCCCATGATTATGTGACCATTTAATTATTTTAAATACTTCTACCTTTAATTCATCCAAAACTTTTAAACAACATTCTTTCATTTCGTTACTCCTGTATTTTGCGAACTTATTACCTCATTTATTCTCTCCCTTATTCCCAGAACCATGATTTAGTTTTACCATGTTTCTAATCTTTGATACCCCATGCTTTAGCGTGTGGGAGAATCATTTTTCATCAACTCCGTCATTTTCATGTAGTGCGTCGTTATATTCTTCTTCTGTAACTTCTTCAAAACTATCATCAAAATAGTTATCATCAAAATATTTTATTGCACCCTCATAACCAATTATTATTTTTCCATCATTATGTCTGAAAAATTGTAGGTCTTTCATTCAGATACTCCTTTGACATTTAATGCGTCTTCACTTAAAGCATCGTGAGTTTTGTTTTGAATCTTTTCGTTCTCGTCCATCTGCTTTTTCAACTTCTTCATAAAGGCTTCATGTGATCCCATATTTGTTATTCC
>Ga0207997_1000308_pt1 | contig 24866 bp, 52 predicted proteins | sample AntAceMetag02UKN_FD_184777 | JGI IMG/M metagenome (GOLD analysis project Ga0207997, IMG submission 184777) | Saline lake microbial communities from Ace Lake, Antarctica - Antarctic Ace Lake Metagenome 02UKN (SPAdes) (version 2) | ecosystem: Environmental > Aquatic > Non-marine Saline and... | reverse complement strand
AAATTTAGCTACATCTCTAACAGGAGATGCAATATCTACTGTTGGTCCAAAAGGAGTTACCTTGTAAGGGATTTTTTCTATTTTAGTTAAATCAACACCCTTACTTATAATATATTCAGCTACTCTTTCTTGAGGAGAAGGAACTGTAGCAAAAGTTTTTATAGCTGTCTCTGGTTTTATAATATCTATTCCACTTGGTAGAGTGGTTAATGTAGAAATTATTGATTCTTTTATTGAAGGTGGAGGGACTTCCAATTTCTTAAGTGCTTTTTGAGTTGCTTTAATATCATATTCTCCTGTTTGTCCTGAAAATCCCCAATCAGGAGGAGTATAAACTGCTTCTGGTTGTTTAGTTGAATAAACTGGTTTCCCTTGTGTATCAACTCCAATTTGATATTGTTGAATAGGACCCATAACTGGAACTTGTACTTGTGATAAATCTAAATCTATTTTTTGTGCTTCTATTTCTTTTTGATATTTTTCTAATACACTAGGGTCATAAGGAACAGTTTTAACTCCTGGAGGAGTTGCCCCTCCTAAAATATCATCCATTTTTTTTCTAATACTCCTTGGAATATGTAATCTTTGTTCAGGAGTTCCTGATTTACCAGATAATCTAATTGCTTCTTTCCATTCAGCAGCTTCTGCTTGTTGAGCTGCAACAGCAGATTCATAAGAACTAATTTGTTGTTTAACAGGTTCAACTTGTTTTTTAAATTGTTGTTCTTGTTTTGTTAATTGTTGCCTTGCTTTTTGAATTTGTTTAGTTCTTGCTTGTTGAGTTTCTCTTATTTTTTGTCTTGAAGCTATTCCACCTCGTTGTAATAATTGAGCACTAGTAACAGGGATTCTTGTTTTAGCTTGTGCTAATTGCTGTTTTGCTTGTTGAAAAGATTGTTCTTGTCTAGCTATTTGTTGTTTAACTTGTTGTATTGTTGCCATATAATCTTTGTTGTGTTTATTTATTTTACCTCTAAAATTATTTAACTATCTTTGGTTTAAATTTTTTAATTTGTTGTTTAATGACTTTATAAACTCCTGGGTGAGATTCTTTAAATAATCTCTTTTCATGAGGAGACCCATATCTAATATAATAATAAACATCTGCTAAACCTTCTTGCATAATTGCCTTACCAGACTTAGCCCCTCTCTTTTTATAATCTTTTATTCTTTCTTTTGTCATCCCCTCTCTTAATTTTCTTTTTGCATAAGGGGGTATCTTTTTCCCAAGTTTTCTAGTTTCATAAAAAATATGCCCCATTTCATGTTGAAGAACCTTTTTAGTACTAGATTTACTATAACCTTTTTTTAATTCAACATCATACCCATTTGATTTACCAACCATTGCAGAGGGATACTTCCCATACTTTTTTTCAAATTCCTTTCTTGAGATTTTTTTAATTCTTATTTTTACAGCCATTTTATTTTTCTTGATTTATCTAAAACTTCTTCATACTTTATTTTTTTTATTGGTGAATCTTCCTTTGGTTTAAATTGTTGTTCAAGGTAAAGTTGATAAGCCTTCATTCTTTTATTTAATTCTTTTTGATTATTATTCTCTCTCTTTTTTGTTTTTTGTTCTTTATCTTTTATTATTTTTCTTTCAATTCTTTGTTTCTTCTTTTCTTTAAATATTTCTTGAATGGTTTTTTTATCATATTCAAGTTTAGATTTAGGACGATAAATTATTTGTTTTTTTAAAATTTTTTGAGCCCTCATTCCTTTTATTCTTAATTGTCTTGAAATTAAATCTCTTTCTCTTCTTTCTTTTTGTGTGGGGGGTAACTTAGGGATTGGAATTTGTTTAGGTTTAGGTTCTTCTTTTACTTCAGGAATTTTTTGAGTTGGAGTATAACTACTAGAACCTCCTCCTGATCCTCCTGAACCTACGCCCGAATATGAGCCTCTAGTTGCGTAACCATCAGACCTTCTTGGACGATAGCTAGTTGGGGGGGTTATTCTAGTGGGAGCAACAGGGGTAATCCTCACTTCCATTTCAGGACTACTTAATTCACTTGCTGGTGGAACATAAGTTGTGATTCCCATTTTATTTTACAGCCATTTTATTTTTCTTGATTTATCTAAAACTTCTTTATATTTTATTTCTTTTATCGGTAAAGTTTTTCTTTGTTTAAATTGTTGTTCAAGGTAAAGTTGATAAGCCTTCATTCTTTTATTTAATTCTTTTTGATTATCTTTATCTCTTTTTTTTATTTTTTGTTCTTTTTCTTTTATTGTTTTTCTTTCGATTCTTTGTTTCTTCTTTTCTTTAAATATTTCTTGAATAGTTTTTTTGTCATATTCAATTTCAGATTTAGGACGATAAATTATTTGTTTTTTTAAATTTTTTTGAACCCTTCCTTTTATTCTTAATTGTCTTGAAATTAAATCTCTTTCCCTTCTTTCTTTTTGTGTTGAAGGTAATTTAGTAATGGGAATTTGTTTAGGTTTAGGTTCTTCTTTTACTTCAGGAATTTTTTGAGTTGGAGTATAACTACTAGAACCTCCTCCTGGACCCCCTGAACCTACCCCAGAATATGAAGGTCTATGTTGGCTAGGAATAACTCTTGTTGTTAGAGTTGGTTTTATTATAGTAACGGGGATTTCTGTTCTTTTTTCTGAATATATATCTGGTTCATATCTTTCTGGATAAGGTTTTAAAGTCATTTTATTTCTCCATTTTTGGTTTAAACAAAAATTTAGGTAACCTTATATTTATTTTATTTGGAACATCATTAAGTCTTTTCTTAGGAAGAGTAATTGAAAGTTGACCATTGTTTTTGTTTTTAAACACATTAACTTTTAACTTAAAGAATTCTTTTCTATTTCCAATTGTTTTTTCTTTCTGTTTAGCCACCAATATATCTACCATTCATTTATATAATATATATCTTTTTTTACTAGTAGTATTATATATTTAAATGTATGTTTTATTAACTACTTTATAGTTAAAACAAAAAAAGGGATTTCCTGAGAAATCCCCTAAAAATTAATTGTCTCTTCCCCAAAGATAGAACCCTTTACCTAATCCTTCTTCATCTTTTTTCATTATCTTAAAGGCAGTATCTATTGGAGAATTAAAGTATATTTTTAAATCTCCAAATAATAATGCTAAATCATTTGAATCGTGAGGATTAAGTATTTTCTTATATATTGGTTCTGCGTATTTGTTTTTGTTTCTTTTAGCTATCTTTAGCTTTAATTTGTTTCCTTTCTGTTTAGCCACCAATATGTCTCCCATATTAATTTTTAACAAAGAACCAAATAACTAATCCTGCAATCACTAATCCACCTATTACCAAAGCACCTTTACCAATTTGTTGTTTTGAAATCTGGGATGCTTTTGCAGTCAACATTGCTTTTATAAATACTTCATCATCCATTGTACTATCTCCTTTTTTTTTCACTTCTCCATAATCTCTAATTGAAACTGCTTTTCTATCAAAAATCCTATAAATTAAAAGTTTATATACTTTCTTTTTATAAGGTAATGAAATAATATCCATTGGGTTTACTTCATGTACAGTATATTTATAAATTAAAGTGTTCCCATTATAAATCGGTAAAAGAACAGGAGGTTCTAATTCTCCTTTAATGTTTATAAAAAAACACAATACTTTCTCAGTCTTAGTATGTCTTAAAGATTTATTCATGGTTCTCTTCCATTTAAATGGAAACTTCCAATTCTTCTTTTTCTTTTTACTATCTTGATCTCTATCTTTCTTAATTAACATCTCTGTAAGTCTATCTAGTTTAGTATTTATCCCTTCTTTTTTAAGGGTTTTATTTAAACTTGTGGCATCTGTTGCGGTTTGCTTTTGTTGTATATGCTCCATTTTTTCTTAGTCTCAGGAAGATTCATTGTTTGTGATGAAGATTTAGAAGTAAACTTCTTTTGTGAAACAAATAATTCTGTAAACCATCCTTTCTTTGCCATTGATGTAGCAAGGATTATCTCAGACCTACCCATAAAAAACTCAGCTAAATCTGGGTGATTAAATGTTGTTCCTAATAACGCTAAATATTGATTCCCCCTAACACTCATTGGAAGCATGCCTAGTTCCTGTGTACTTAAATTCGCTATCTTGGTAGAATTAGGTGCTCTCCATACTCTTTTAAAAAGACTATATACATCATCTTTCTTCTTTAGTCCAGGGACATTAGCTACATCTTCATAATCTTCATACCCTTCTATGTCTTCATATTCTTCTTCCATCTTAAATTCCTCCTTTCATTCAATTAAAACATCCTCTCCTATTTATGTTAAAATTATTTTTCATATTTTTATACAATTTCCTCCTAAACATCTTGCATTACAACCTTTTCCAAAGTGATATAATCTAAATCCTGAAATATTTGCCTGAATCGAAAAAAATCCTACTCCATTTGCACTAAAATTACTTCCATCTCCATTTACATTAGTTGTTATTGTACAATTATCTTCACAATTTATAATCCAATTTCCAGATGAATAAGTGCAAGAATCTGAAGTTATTGTAATTGTCCTCTCCTCAGTCTCATTTATATTTCCTGCATAATCCTGAGTATATGCTTTGAATGTGTGATTTCCTACTGCTAAATCTGTGAAGTTGTTGTTTAAGTATTTGTTTGAGGTATTTGCATATAATCCTTTTATTTCTTCTGCTGATAAGCTTCGGTTGAATATCATTACGTCGTCTATTGAGCCGTTGAAATAATAACCATAACCAACCCTAAGGTCTCCAATGGCAACATCTGAAGTACTAGTTCCCAGAGTTCCTGTTGCAGCCCCTCCACCCTTATAAACACCATCAAAATATATTGAGGTATTGGTACCATTATATGTCCCAACAACATGGTGCCAACTTGTATCTATTGGGTCCCCAATATCAATCCCCGTAAGTCCATCACCCACATTTACATGACGAAGTCTTACATCATCAGACGAGGTAAAAGATAAATACCATATAGTACTCTTCCCCACAATACCATAATCTTTTACTGAACCATCAGCGCGAATCCAAGCCGATAAAGTTATCTGACTAAAATCAATATCCAAAGATGTTGGTTCCCCCAAATCAACATAATCTCCCTCCCCATCAAACTCAAATCCTTTACCCAACTTCCCTGCATTTGTCTGACTAGCATCACCTTGTGCTGTTCCATTATTTCCATAACCACTAATATCCAAAACACTATTAGAACTTCCATTTGTATCATCCATTCTCCACCAACCAACCAAACTATTATCAAAGTCAATGAATGTGCTTATGTTTGAAGTAGTATCACTTGAAGTTAAATTAACAAAGATATTTGTATTGCTTTGAGAACCTGTTGCAGGTGTAGGAGATGTGAAGTTAATTAAAGGGAATATAGTATCTATGTAAAAGTTATATGTTCCTGAAGTATGAATAGTATAATCTCCATCATAAGTAATAGTTCCACCTACTCCCCAATCTGCCCACTCTGTTATTTCTTTTCCTTGTGTTTTAATAATCCAATCTGTTGAAGAATAAAAATCTTTAGTTCCTTCTAATTTAATATTATAAGTTCCTTTAACAACCTCATCTCCTAAATTATATTTAGTCCAAATTGGTTTTGTTCCTTTATGAGTTCCTATTATTTTATATTCACAATCTTGATATGTAGTTTTATTATCTGTTAATTTTTCTATACAAACATTATCATAATCATTAATAGTAACTCCTGTTTCTTTAGTTCCTGTTTGAACATAAAATTGGTAATCGGTTACTTGATAACCTATAAATTTAACATCATCAATTAAAACTCCATCTTGATACATAATTATTTCTGTTTTCATAGAACAATCTTCTCCACAAATATCTGTATTCTCTTTTAGTTCTAATCTTGCTAAATCTAATAGTCCAAACCAATCTTTTATTTCTACTGCCCCATATTTAGAAGTTGTTTCATCAATTATTAAATCTCCTTTTATGTTATCAATATCCATCGCAGAAACTAAATTTATAAAAAATATTCCTAATATTATTGCTAATAACAATTTATATTTCATTTCAGCATATCTCCAATAAACTCGTACTTCCTTTTATCTTGACACAAGTTGTATTATCATAAATCATATTACTCCCACCAAAACTTATATTCCCAACATTAGTAATGTTATTATCATTCATATTTAAATCACCAGTCATAGCTCTTGAACCATTTGCCAATAAAGTTAAAGACATATTTGTTCCAATAGCAGAATTAACATTTGCTCCTGTTAAATAAGAAGTAGAATTATATCTCCAAGTATCATTTCCTGAAACCATAGTATTAATTGTAACAGCAGTCCAATAACTTGTATAATTAGTTCTCCAAGTATCATTAGAAGAAACTAAAGAATTGATTGTTGAACTATCATAATAATCAGTATAATTCAAACTCCAAGTATCAACTTTATCATGATAAGTTTGATTAAAGGTTGATAACCAAGCTGTAGAATTTCCTGATAAAAGAGTATTAATTGTGGTAGCTAACCAATAACTTGTATAATTAGTTCTCCAAGTATCATTAGAAGAAACTAAAGAATTGATTGTTGAACTATCATAATAATCAGTATAATTCAAACTCCAAGTATCAACTTTATCATGATAAGTTTGATTAAAGGTTGATAACCAAGCTGTAGAATTTCCTGATAAAAGAGTATTAATTGTGGTAGCTAACCAATAACTTGTATAATTAGTTCTCCAAGTATCATTAGAAGAAACTAAAGAATTGATTGTTGAACTATCATAATAATCAGTATAATTAGTTCTCCAAGTATCATTAGTTGAAACTAAAGTATTTATTGTTGAACCATCATAATAATCTGAGTAATTAGTTCTCCAAGTATCATTAGAAGAAACTAATTGATTTATTCTAGTTGCATTATAATAGTCAGTATAATTCAAACTCCAACTATCAGTATCAACATAAGCATCATAAGTAGCATTATAAGTTGAATTATAATTATAAGAATCTATCTGAACCTTTGTTAAGTAATCTGAGTAATTAGTTCTCCAAGTATCATTAGAACTAACTAGTTGATTTATTCTAGTAGCATTATAATAATCTGTATAATTCAAACTCCAACTATCAGTATCAACATAAGCGTCATAAGTTGCATTATAAGTTGAATTATAATTATAAGAATCTATTTGAACCTTTGTTAAGTAATCTGAATAATTAGTTCTCCAAGTATCATTAGAACTAACTAGTTGATTTATTCTAGTAGCATTATAATAATCTGTATAATTCAAACTCCAACTATCAGTATCAACATAAGCGTCATAAGTTGCATTATAAGTTGAATTATAATTATAAGAATCTATTTGAACCTTTGTTAAGTAATCTGAATAATTAGTTCTCCAAGTATCATTAGAACTAACTAGTTGATTTATTCTAGTAGCATTATAATAATCTGTATAATTCAAACTCCAACTATCAGTATCAACATAAGCGTCATAAGTTGCATTATAAGTTGATAACCAAGCTGTACTATTTCCAGAAAGAATTGAATTTATTATTGAAGAAGTCCAATATAAACTAAAATTATTATCAATTTGGGTTTTGTTATAATAAAATGTATGATTTAATCCCCATGTATCTGTTGAAATATTTCCAGTAACTATTTGATTAACAAGGGTCCCATTATAATAATCACTATAATTAGTTCTCCAAGTATCATTTGAAGCCACAATAGAATTAGCATAAGTTTTAGCATCAGTATTATTTAAATTAATATTATTATTTATATCTGTAAGATTTGTATTCCAAGAATCTATTGACATATAAAGACTAAAATTATCATCTACAACTGTTCTAAGATAATATAAAGTCATATCTACTCCACTACCCCAAGCACTTAAATCTCTACAAGTCCCTGTAGAATTACAATAAACATCAGAACTTATAGAATATAAATTATCTATATAATCAGAAGATATATTTCTTACCCAAAGGATATTCCATCTATTAGCACCAGAACCTAAATCAGAGGCAAGACTTGTTGTTGGATAAGTATTATTAAGCCAAGTATCTCCATCAACAGTTAAATCTTTTTCTAATCTTAAACCAACATCTTCTAAATACCATGGATCTGATTTCATATTCAATACCCCAAATGAACCATTAATATAAGTAACAGTTAAAGAAAAACTAGTTAGATCTAAATCGCTTGCAGTAAGATCACTAAGTAAAATATCTGAAGGTGAACTTAAATTATTCCAGTAATAAGACATATTTGAAATATTATTTGATACATAATTAGCATAAGTTACATTATAAGAAGCACCCGCACTTTGAATTAAGAAATCATTTAAAGTATAACAATCTGTTGAGTTACAATAATAATCTCCTATAAAATGACTTGCTGTAACATTTTCATCAGTAACTATCCCTTCTGTATTTACTATCATATGAACATCACCTGATTGATAAAACCTTAGTCCTGAACCCGTAAGAAAATCAATCATCCAAGTATCTATTCCATCATCAAAAATTATTGTTGGATAAGTATCTTCACCAATTTCTATATTTGAATAGCCTAATGTGCCCCTATCATTTTCCATCTCTCCTGAAAAACGGGCCCAATAATCTGTTATATTTAAACCCCCAAAACTTCCAAAACCACTAGTTGTAAAATTTCCACTTCCATTAAAATTATTATCTAAAAATTCATACTTTGCATAATTAGAAAGATTATTATCTATTTGAGTTTTATTGTAGTAATCAGAATAATTCAAAGCCCAAGTATCTGTTGAAATATTTCCTGTAACTATCTGATTAACTATTGTTGCATTATAATAATTAGTATAATTCAAAGACCAAGAATCTGTTCCACCAACATCATCTTTTAAAAATGCTGTCACATTATAACAACTTGTTGAATTGCAATAACTTGGAGAAATAATATTTCCAGTCGTGGTTATATTACTATCCTCAAAATCTGCAACCCCCACATTATTCCAATCTAATATTACATCTGTTCCATCACTTGCATATAATTTTCTATCATTAAAATCCAAAGAAAGAATTTCTGCTAAATCATAAAGTAATCTATTATCCAAATCAATAGCTAAAAGCCCAACATAATCATAAAGTATACTAAAGAATCCATTTGTTGCATTTACATTAAAAAAAGTTACATTATCTGTTGTATTAAGTGATTGGTCAAATATATTTCCTGATGTTGTAATTCCAGTAAGCCATGAACCATCAGTTGAACAATGCCCCTGCCAACAATAAGAATTATTAGAAATATTATTAGAAACATAATTAGCATAAGTTACATTATATGAGGTAGCGTTTGTATAAATAGTTATTGAAGATGTTGTAGCCCCAGGAATATCAACTGAAAGTCCAAAAACAAATGGAATGACTAATAAACAGATTAATAAAGAAAATAATAATTTATTCATCGTTTCCTCCAAAAGCCCAATCATAAGCTGAAGCAAACATAAAGAATAAACCAACTCCAATAAATACCATAGATACTCCTCTTGTATACAAATCTATAGTATTATTAAATCCATAAATCATTAAATAAACTCCTAATAATAAAAACATTACTGAACCAATAAAACCTATGAAGGATAACCCTTTTACTATTCCTAGTATAATCAAACTAACCCCAATTAATCCAAGAACTATTAATATTGGATTATTAAAAATAGAAGTTTGTATTTTTCCTGTGGGGGTTATATCATAATATCCTTCAGTTGAATAACTATCACTTCCATCATAACAAAACATCTGAACTTTATATAACCCTGTATATTTAAACATAGTAGAATAATTAAAGGCCCCACTACCTAAAGCATTTGTTTGTTTGTTATTTATAAAAGTAGAACCATTAGGATAATTTACAGTTATATTAAATGTTGCTGCAGCAGAAGGGATTGCTCCACTAGAAGTACAAGTAAATCTTAAATCAACATCTTGATTAATCTGGTAAGTTTCTGTTTCTGCTAGAACTAAAGGTATAATTAATAATATACTAATTATAAAAATTATTGTTAATTGTTTATTCATCTTAATTTTTAGAATAACAATTAATTTTACTAAGTTGTGAAAGAGTTTTAGGAAGGACCATTTAGATCCTACCTTCCTTTAATTTAAAAAATAAAAAAAAGGCGGTTGAAAAACTATTTAAGTAAGATTTTCTTTTTTCAAAAAATTTCTTATTATCTTCCACCTTAAAAATTTAGCTTAAAAACTTAAACTATTCCTGCTTGTCTAAGTGAACTATATGTAACAGCAATTCCTATTCCTAATATTCCTAGAGCGAAAAACCCTGGAACCATCTTAAGAACAGTTGCTCCCCAACTTGAACTCATATAAAGTTGACATTGCGTACTAGCACTGTCAACAGAATAAGTACATGTTTGGCCTGAACTATTTACAGAAGTAGCCTCATTGAGAACCAGTGTTGAAACTGGCCCAATTAAACTAACTCCAATTATAATAGCTACAAATCCACCTATTAAATTTGCTATCATATTAAGTTACTATTTATACAATTCCTGCTTGTCTAAGCGAACTATATGTAACAGCAATTCCTATTCCTAATATTCCTAGAGCGAAAAACCCTGGAACCATCTTAAGAACAGTTGCTCCCCACGATGTACTATTATAAAGTGCACCATTAGTTACAGCTACGGTATTAACTTCAGTTGAGATTGGCCCAACTAAACTAACTCCTATTAAAATAGCTACGAATCCTCCTATTAAATTTGCAATCATTTACAAAATTGATATATATCAGCAAAACCTCCTATAAAAATCTACAGAAAGATATCTCTATATTTAAATCTATGTTTTATTGACTACTTTTAAATGACAATCTAAATCTTAGTTTAAAATAGAAAGGTTTATATAGTAGTAAATATTAATTATTTTGTTATATGGATAAAACTATTTTAAAACTACCCTTAGATAATTATATGATTGAAGAAAATATCCAAAGAGTTATAGAAGAGAAACCATTAACAATTCCTTTAAAAATTTTAAAACAGGATAAAAGATTTATAAAAAAAATAAATCAATATATAAAACTAAAGAAGATTAGAAACTGTCCTAGATGTAATAATATTATTAAAAGTCCTTTTATAAGATACTGTTCTAATGAATGTCGTAAAAAAGAAATTGAAAAAAGATATAATAATCCTAAAAATAGAAATAAAAGAAATAAAAGATTTAGAGAATATCATAAAAGAATGAAGATAGAATCTAAAGATTATATGATAAGAATAAGAATAAGAGATAGATTAAGGGATGCTTTAAGACACTTTTCTAAAACGGGGAAGACTAGGAAATCTAATGAATATTTAGATTATAAATCTATAATTAATGTTTTAGGTCCTTGTCCAGGGGATAGAAAAGATTATCATATTGATCATATTAAACCCTTATCTTCTTTTAATTTTAATGATATTAAAGAAATTAAAAAAGCTTTTGCACCATCTAATCATCAATGGTTATTGGCTCATGATAATCTTAAAAAAGGTAAAAAAATAAATTAATAAATATTATTCATCTTCACATTCGTTTGCCCTTATTAAATGTATTAATTTATAATCTTCTTTATTTTTTTTAGAACATTTATTACAATACTTTCTTTTATATTTTGAGTTTGGTGGTTGATTAAATTTATTATCACACCCTTTACAAATTAAGATTTCCATTTTTCTATTTTAATTTTTTTAATTCTTTCTTCACTACCAACCAGTCTTGTCTAGGGATCCTTATTAAGGCTGTAGGTGAATTAATAACTACAATTCCTGGTTCATTCCAAATCTGAATTATCTTACTATCTAAAATATCTGGTTTAAAATCTTTTTCATTTATCATATTTTATCTCCTAAATTTAATTATTTTCTTTAAGAAACAAGACTATATAAATGTTTCGGTTTTATTCTTAAAATTAATTGTTAAAAAATTATAGTTAAGAATAGAAAGGTTTATATATATGTGAATATTCTTTATTTTGTGTTAAGAAGATCCCAGTCTAAAACCTGGCAACCCTAACATGCCGGCCGTTTATTTTAGGAGGAAAGAATATAAAAAAATATGAGTGAATTTGAAGAGGACATTGGAAAAAAAGCTAAGTTTTTTTTAAAAATAGGAAGAAAGTATGAAGGTAAAATTACAAGAAGTTCTAAAAATAATTTTATACACATAACTGATAAGTTTGATAAATTAGTTAAAATTGCTGAAGACAATATTGGTTCTGTCGAGTATGATTAAAAATAGATAAAAGGTTGTGCGAACTTTTCACACATAAATTTAGGTGAATTTTTATCTCTTCCGAGGACAATTTATAATTTCTATAGATTGTGCGAACCGAAAGGTTTATAAAGGATAGTTTCTTAGTAAGAAGACTAAAATTAGGAAATATTAAAATAATGAATCATGAACAAATGAATTATGAACGAGCAAAAGTTTTTTTTGATAAACAAATTAGAGTTCATATTTCTAAGAAAGATGGAATTTATTATAATGGATTGATTACAGAAATTGATCAAAAGAGTTTTTTTATTAATGATAAAGAAGATGGTAGACAATTAATTTTCTTTGAAGAATTAGCAAAACCTATTCAAGAATTTACGGAGGTTAAAAATAATGGCTGATATGTTTGCGGATAATTTAGTGAAGAAATGTATTAATGATATTATTTTAAATAGAGATACAATCAAGGATGATTGTGAAATTTGGAAATCTTTAACAATAACTATGTTTAAAAATTATGAAGCACATCAAATTTGGGATTGGATTTTTGAAGCATCTGTTAAAGCAACTGATGAATATTGGGAAAATTATAAATTTCCTCCTAACTATTGGAAAGAAACATTTGAATTTCCTAAAAAGAAAAAGAGTGTAATTAAAAAAAATCTAAAACAAGGTAGAGTAAAAAAATTAATTAATGAGAATATTAAGATAACAGATTTAGCAAAAAGTTATGGGATGAAATTAAAAGGAAAAGGTAACATGACTATATGTCCTTTCCACACAGATAGTCAAGCTTCTTTAGGTTTCAGCGACGAGAAAAATATATTTCATTGTTTTGGGTGTAATGTTAAAGGAGACATAATTGAATTTAAAAGGAGGATGATGAAATGGCAAAAAGAGATGAAGCAACAAAAGAACTCTTAGAACAAGCAGGTTTAAAAAACCCAGAAGAAATATTTAAATCGCAAGGTCAAGTTAAATTTTATTTAGTTGAACAACCAATCTTTTTTGATGAAAATAGTTTATGGTGGATTTGGGATAAAGAAGAACTAAAGTGGAAAATCACAGATGAAGTAGATATTTTAAATAAAATTGAAAAGATTACGGGAGAAGATATTATAACTCCAAAAAATAGAACTTTAATTCTTAATTCATTGAAACAAGAATGTAGAAAAACAAAACCAAAAGAAATTAAACCAACTTGGTTACAATTTAAAGATAAAATTTATGACATCTTAACTGGAAAGAGTTTTGCAGCAACGCCAGATTATTTTGTTACTAACCCTATCCCTTGGGAGATTAATAAAAATAATTTTGAAGAAACCCCTATTATGGATAAAATTTTTGAAGAGTGGGTTGGTAAAAAATATGTTAAAACACTTTATGAAATTATTTCTTATTGTTTACTTCCTTCATATCCTTTAAATAGATTGTTTTGTTTCCTTGGGGCTGGAATGAATGGTAAATCTAAATTCCTTGAACTTCTAAGAAAGTTTATAGGGGAAGAGAATGTTTGTTCAACTGAATTAGATACTTTAATTATGTCTAGATTTGAAGTTACAAGATTACATAAAAAACTTATTTGTCAAATGGGTGAAACAAATTTTAATGAAATGAATAAGACTTCTATAATTAAAAAATTAACAGGGGGAGATCTAATTGGTTTTGAATATAAAAATAAAAATCCTTTTGAGGATAAAAATTATGCAAAAATTATTATTGCTACAAATAATCTTCCAACCACAACAGATAAGACTTTAGGATTTTATAGGCGTTGGTTAATTATAGATTTTCCAAATATATTTTCAGAACAAAAAGATATATTAAAAGATATACCTGAAGAAGAATATGGGTGTTTAGCATTGAAATGTATTGGAATCTTGTATGATTTATTGAATAATAGAAAATTTACTAATGAAGGAAGTATTGAACAAAGGATGGAAAAATATGAATCAAAATCTGATTTCTTACAAAAATTTTTAAATGAATTTACAGAAGAATCAATAAATGAATATATTACAAAAGCTGATTTTAGAAAGAAATTTGCTAGTTGGTGTAAAGAAAATAGACATAGAGAAATGGCAGATAATACTTTATCAAAGAATATGAAAAAAAGAGGGATTGAATTTGGGAGAAAATATGTTGAATGGTTATATGGTGGTCAAGGGGGACAATTAAATGTATATTTAGGTTTAAAATGGAAAGATTAGTAGAGTTAGGAGGGTTAGGAGGGTTGGTACTAGTCACCCCACCCACACGTAAAGTGAGTGGGTATAACTCCTCTAACCCTACTAACCTTACTAATTACACATAAAATCAAAAAATCATTAGTAGGGTTGGGGGTCCATTTCCTATGGAGAATTAGGTTAAAGATTTTAAAAATGAACAAAAAATATAAAAATTATGGTGAAATAGATTATGAAGATCACGAAATTGAAAATAAGATAGAATTAGATGAAAAGTTAAATAAAGAGTTAGATCCTGATGAAAATGAAACAACAAATAGATAAATTTAGAAAGAAAGCTAGAAAAAGATGTGAACTTTGCTGTAATAAAAGAAAGATTTATGCTAGGTTAAGGTTTGGAAAATTATGGAGAGTTTGTTGCAGGAAATGTTTCAAAGAATATGGATCTGATTCAGATGAATATCAATTCATTAAATAAACTTAAAATTGTTCAACCGAATAACTATGAAATATTCAAAATCAACAAAAGAATGGATGAAACATACTTCAAGATTAATAATAATTATATATTTATTTAGTAATGAAGGTAAGACTATAACAGATATGAGAAATACACTTGAGATATCCATAAGACAACAATGGAAATCTTTGACTTATCTTAAAAATAAGAATCTTGTTAAATCAATTAGAATTAAAGGGAAAGGTAATAAACTTAAAAAAGGAAATTTTAAAATAAGTAAATATAAATTAGTTTATCTAACTAAGAAAGGAAAGTTTATTGCAGAGAAATTAATTGAATTAGATTTACTACTATCTAATTAATGTTACCATTAAATAATGGTGGGAAAGGTTTATAAAGGATAGATACTTATAAAAACTATGGAAAAAAATAAAATAATTAAACACCTTGAGGATGAGAAAGAAAATATCTTGAAGGGCCTAGCAAATAATGATATGATTTTAACTGAGGTATTAGTTCATAATTTAGCTAGGATAAAAGCAATAACAAAAACAATCAGAGAATTAAAAGAAAAAGAGATTAAAGCATTATTAGAAGATTATAAAAAAGAATATCTTGAATTAGAATCTATAATGTGTAATGAGTATATCCCAATTTCTCCAACCTTTATGACACAAACTCAAAGGTTTAAAATGCTTAATGATATTATTGAGATGGTTGGTGAGAATAAAAAATTAAATAATAAAACATATATAGGATAAAAACCTTATAAGATAAAATGATACAAGCAATAAAAACATCTGTTAATATAGGTGAAGAATTAGATAAAGAATTATGTATTGATTATGAAGAGGATATAGTATCTTTTTATTTAAAGGATAAATTTTTATTCTCAATGGATTATGAAGACAATTTTAAACTAGTGATGGAGATGATAAAAGAAAAATGGTAACAATAAATAAAGAAAAGTGTATTGGTTGTGGAAGTTGTGAATCTGTTTGTCCAGAGGTTTTTGGGATAGGGAAGGATGGGAAAGTTTATATTAAAGAAGATTATAATACAAAAGAACCTTGTGTTAAAGAAGCAATAAATGGTTGTCCAGTAAAAGCAATTGTATAAAAGAAAAATGGTAACAAAAAACAAAAAAATTAGTCCAGAAGATATGAAGACATCTGAAATAATAGATGAGATGTATGAGGATTATCCTAGTGATAAATTTGAGGAATTAGAGGATGAGTTAATTAAAAGATACCCCTTTAGTTATTACTTTAAAGTAAAATTTGAAGAGATTGAAGAACAAATAAAAGAATTAACTAAATTATTAAGACATGATCATAAAGATGGAGAGATTGTTATTAAATTATAATTGTAAGGAGGTATGAATATGGAAGAAGAAACTAACCAAGATGTTCCAATTGAAGAAGTTAATAAAGTTATTGAAGAATCAAATAAAGATACTTCTGTTGTAGAAGGATCTAAAACTCCTGAAGGATATAAGGATTTAACAGAAGATGAAGCTAAGAAAGAGCTTGATGAAATAATTGTTCCTGAGAAAACAGAGGATACAAACCAACCAATAGAAACTGTTGAACAAGAAGCCCCTAAACAAGAGAAAATTAATATAAATTTACTTCAATTTGAATGTAGTGAATGTAATTTTAAAAGTTATTCTAATTTAGAGGATAATAAGGCAAACCCTTTACCAGAACCAATTAGATGTATTAATTGTGGTAAGAAAAAAGCAATTAAGAAAAGAATATTTAATATGACAATTAATGATTATAAGGAAATTGTAAGACAAGAAGAAACAGTGGAGGAAGAAGTTGCTAAAGAAGAGTAATTAAATTTATTATTTTATTATTTAATTTTTAAATGGAAGAAAATATGAAAAGACAAGCATTGAATGTAAGTATAAATGAACTAGAGGTATTAAGAGATGGACTTATTAAAGAAGCCAAGGATCTTAATGATTTAATAGGGATGAAAGATATAGATTATAATAAACAATGGCTAATACCCATAATAAACAAAACACCAGAATGTTCAGACACCTGGGAGATGGAAGATGAAAAAAATTAAAATGAAAGAAAAAATAAGGACAAAGATTTCAACTTTAAGAATAAGGAAAAAGATTGATAGTAAAACATTTATAATTTATTTAGATGATTTAAAAGATAAAGAATTTAACCCATTAGGATATTCATTATCAATTGAACCAAAACATAGATGTATTTTTATTAACGGAAGATATAGATATTTGGCTGAAAAGGATTTTGAAAAACTAATTAGAGATTTAGATAAGATAATTAAGTTTCATAAAAATAAAGAAAGAGGTAAAGATGAAAAAAAATAAAAAATTAGACAAGAAACAAGGGGAAAAAATGAAAACACCTACAACAAGAGGGCCTGACTGGCCAGAAAAGAAATATAGAAAGAGAAAAGAGACTTATCATATTTGTCCTTATTGTGCTGAATTAAAAACCTTCACTAGCATACTTACCGATTGTGAATCGGGAGGTCCTGGGATGTGTGATTGTCAATTTACAACCCTGTTCTGGAATCCTGAATTCCAGGGCCTTGATGTTGATACACCTAAAACTTATCACGAGTATACTCAGATAAGTAAGGTTTGGTATGATTGTTTGAAGGAAGAAGTTAATGATGTCTTAAGAAGAGATATGTTTAAACAAATCCCTGGAATAGAGAGGTTGAACTAAAATGAATAATTTATATAAACTAATTGAACCAGTAAGAACAAAAGAACAAAAAAAGAAACATAGATTTCTTTATTGTTTGTCTATCTTTGGAGTGTTAACTTTTGGTTGGGCTGCAAGAAAGATGATTAATGGATAATAAATATTAACGGATAATTGATATTAATGGATAACAATAAATGTAAGGAGGTAAAATAAAAATGGAAAATCAAAAGATAAATCAAAACAAATATTCTGAAGTAATAAAACCAGTAAGGATTTTAGAAAAACAAACTTCAGGAAGAAAAAAAGGATTAGTAATTTTAGGAATTATGATGTTGGTATTTTGTGGGGCAGGTGTTTTTGCAAATGCAGAAAAATTGAACATAAATTTACCTATGGAATTTAGAAGTTCTCAAACATTAAACAATTCTAATTTTTCTCCTTGGAATAATACCCCAATAGATCCTAATTTAATTCTTAATATGCCAAAGAGTTCAACTAGAATTTTATATGGTTAAATGGCAGAAGAAGAAATTATAATCCCTGAAAATAGGAAGAGTAAAAATGATAAAAAAGCCAAAGGAAAATATAATGTTTATAAGAAGGGCGGGCACAATAGGATTAATAAACCAAAAGGTTTATAAACTATGGTTTCTTACTTAGGAGTAATAAAAGATGGTGAAAGGAAATAAAATGAAACTTAATAAAATTCCTAAAATAGACATAGATTATGTAGAGATTTATGCAAAAAAACTTAAACAAGATCCCAAATTCTTTAAACAACAAAAGAAATTAATAGAGAGCCAATTAAAAAGTAGTTCGCAGTTAACAAAACAAAGATTTCCAAAAGAAAATTTTAAGATAAATGTAAGAAATCATTTAAGGAAAATAGGAATAATAAAAATGATAAAAAAGCTAAAGGAAATTTTTTTACCATCTCTCCCTGTTCTATAATGTTTATAAGAAGAGTGGGTATAATAAGATTAACAAACCGAAAGGTTTATAAACTAGGGATTCTTACTTAAGGGTAATAAAAGATGGTAAAAAGAAATAAAAAACAAAAAAATAAAAAAATTATGCCTTTGTTTTTATCAATCCCATTTTTTTTATTTTTTTGGTTATTATTTTTTGTAGTTTCAATAAATTTATTTAATTCATTGATTCATTTAATAAAATTTCCAACAGCCTTTGGTTTATTTATGTTTCCAATTGGTTGTGCCTTCTGGTTTGTAATTTTATTATGTAGTTTATATCTTGCTAGTCAAATTAATAAAAAATTAAAAGAATTAAAGATAATTAAAAAATAAGAACAGGGAAAGATGGTAAAAAAATCAGCGATACTTTCACCAGACAAAGATGCTGGGTGGGGATTAATTTATAGGTTGAATAATTTATGGGCTCAAGTAGATCCAAAAGCAACAGGTGGAGATTATGAGGGATGGAATTTTGTTCTAGATAGAATTTATTGTAATTTACTTTATGAAGATAATATGATTATAACAAGAGTTTATCAATGTGATAAGGGACATAAATTTTCAACAATCATTACTAGGAAAGAATGTCCAAGATGTAGAAGTGAATCAAAGAATCAAGTTTCTATAAAATTAATAAGAGTTGAGAAAGTAAATTTATCTAATGAAGATGAAATGGTTTATAAATATTTAACACAAAAAATTGCTACAGAAAAAAATAATATAAAAAGAGCAATTAAAAAACAAGGGGAAAAACAAAATGAAAAATCGGGTGAAAAATTAAATGGTAAGAGTTTAGAACTTTCTAAGGATGATTATTATATGGCTTTGATGATGAAAGATATTTGGTTAAGAAAATTTATGCAAGGTAAGGGATTATATTTGAAAGTTATTGAGAGAGATCCTTCAAGTGCCATGATGGGTGGAGGATAAATGATAATTACAGATGCCGAAGGATATAAGACTACTAGGGAAGGTAATGTAATGAAAACTTTTGGTGGGTATTATATGGATGGTTATCTAAAAGAAAATTTAGATACTATCCCAATACTATTAGAAAAATCTTGGGATGTTGTTGGAATTGTTTCTGGACATGGAAAAGTTAGAATAGGTAAGAGTACCTTAGCCTTACAAGTTGCACATTATTTGGCATGGATTCTTGCAGGAGGAATTGTTGAAGTTAATGATGAAAGAAAAGTTGTAAAAATTATTCCACCAACTAAGTCCCTTAAATTTGATTTAGATAATGTTGTATTCTCTCCAGACGAATTAATGAAAGCTGCACAGAAACTTCCACCACAATCAGTTATTGTCTATGATGAAGGTAGAGCTGGTTTAGATTCTAAAAGAGCAATGGAGGCAATTAATAAAACTCTTGAGGATTTTTTTCAAGAGTGTGGAATTTATAATCATGTAATCCTTATTGTTCTACCAAATTTTTTTAGACTTCATGAAGATTATGCAGTTGCAAGATCTTTTTTCTTACTTGATGCTTATGCTGATAAAGAATTTAATAGGGGTTACTTTAAATTTTATAATGAACTAAAAAAAGAACAACTTTATTACTTTGGTAAAAAGAAAATAGGAATAAGGGCAAAATATGGATCCGCTTATGATAATTTCTTTGGAAGATTTACTTCTTGGCTCCCTTTTTCAAAAGAAGAGTATGAAAATAAAAAATTACAAGCACTAAGAAAGAAAAAAGTATCAAATTTACAGATAAAGTTTAAAAAACAAAGAGATGCAGCAATATATCTTGCTAAAAACTATTCAGAACGAACACATGAAGAGCTTGCATCAGAATTATCAGCTATGTCTAACTCAAGAGTAACTTCTGATGTTGTTAAAAGGGCCATAGCTGCAATTACACATAAGTCTTTTGAGGAAATAGGTTAATTTTTTAGTATTGATTAAGAAAGAGAGATATTTCCCATCATTTTTTTATAAATGTTAAGTTTGATATATCAAAGTAGATATTAATATGTCTTTGGGTACAAAAAGTACCCAAAAAGTACCCAAAAAGTACCCAACGTACCCCTAGTATGCAGTACATCGGTGCAACAATTAACTTTTATTTACTTATTTAAATGATTTGAACTCGTGCCAAAATTAAAAAGTCTCTTTTTTCTCTCTTTTTTTTAGATTTCAGAGCCACAGAAATTAATTTTCCCTAAGATTCACAAAAAAATTAAATAATTATCCAAATTTTACCTGGTCTAATAAAAAAATTAAAAAATTCTCCAGGTTTTATTCGGTTCAATAAAAAAATAAAATAATTATCTAACTATTCTAAGATCTTTGAGGCCTAAAAAAATAAAATAATTAATTAGTTAGGTAACTTAATATTTTTTTACCCCAAACCCATGCAAGAAATAAACAAATAATTATTTAATCTTTCCATTCTAATATTTTATATGTATGTCTTTTTATTTTTCTTAATATATTTTACAGAGGAGAAAATAAAAACCCTTAAAACAACTTAAAATCTTTAAACCCATTTTTTTAAAACTCCTATAATTAATATGAATTATTTTAATTATTTTTAACCTTTAAAGTGTATGTAAGAATATTCAAATTAATCAAAATAATTAAGACCCCTAAAAACAAGAATCTAAAAGAGGGGTGTTTATACTTAAACCAGATTTTAAAGCTGTGGTGTTTCTTGCATGACTTACAACACCCATTTAAGATAAGGTTTAAAGTGTTACTACTTTTTAAAGAATTGGTTTATAAATACAATAGGTAATTTAAAGGTGGTGTTAAAATGATAAAATCTTTATAAAGACTTTTTGGTTTAAATAATCATACTAAAGATAATCATTACTAAGAGCCAGTTTTGATTGAGCCATAAAAAAAGAGGGTTAGGGTTTAAGGCCTTAACCTCTTAATACTCAAAAAATGAAAGCACAAAAAACACTAAAAGAATTAAAAGAGATAGCATTTAAAAAAGGTTATTTTATTAGAGGTTATTATGATTGTGGGATAAAACTTTATAGGATATGGGATTTAAATACTCATAAATTAATAAAAGAAAATATAGTAAGTAGTAAAATAAGAGAGATGATAAAAGAGGTTTTAAAATGAAAAAATACATATCTTATAATAACTATAATAAACAAATAGACAAAATAAACCTTATGAGGAATAGAGGTATAAAACCTTATTTTAAAAAGAATTGGTTTAAGATTGGGTTGGGTTGTGGGATCATAACAATAAGCTTATTAACTCCATTCACTAATGTTTTTTTAATGCCTTTAGGGTTATTTGTTGCAGGGGTTAATTTAGATTTAGAAGATTATAAAAGAAGGATTAAAAATAAGATATATAAGAGGTCTTAAAATGGATATTCAAACAATAAAAAACAAAGTGATATTACATAAGAATAAAAAAATAGACATATTAGAAACCTATAATCATTTAACAGATTTAGAGAAAGGATATTTATTTAAAGATGTTTTAAAAACTTCTTTAAGTATTTGTCCACTTCATGCTTTAGATTTAACTAAACAAATAAGAGAGGTCTTAAAATGAGATATAAAAATTTTGAAATAACAACAGAAGAAAAAACAATAAATCATAAATATGATATAAGAAAAGTATTTAAAATTAAAACTAATAAGTGGTTTAAAGATGTTGAGTTTTTAAGTTTAGATAGTTTATATAAATTTATTGATAAAGAGGTTTTAAAATGATAACAGAAAAACAATTTAATAATAATTTAGATAATTGGATAACAAGAACAGACGATTATTTTAATAAACCTTTAAATAATAAAGAGCAAAAAGAACAAGATAATTATATGCTTAAAAAAATGTTTAATACCTTAGAAGAAACTTTAAAATATCAATTTAAGATTTATTTAAAAACTTTTCAAAAAGATAAAAGAGATTTTATAAAATGTTGTGAAATCTGCTTAAATGATGATAAAACACAAATACATTTATATTTTAAAAATTTATTAACAAACAGAAAAAGTAAAAAGTTTATAGAAATTGAAAAAGAATTTATACCTTTTTTATATAGTTTTGAGAAAGAAAAAGTTTATAAGATTATTGAAGAAATTTTAAATAAAATTGAGGTTATAAAATGATATGTTTTAATTGTGGTTGTAAAATTGGAGAATTTAAAGATTATTGGGCAAATATAGAGGGTTTAAATTTTTGTAGTGCTAGTTGTAGGAGAGAGCATAATAAAGAAAAATTAAATAAAAAGAATATTAATAATTGGTTTATAAAAATTAAAAAAGTAATTATTAAAGATATTAGAGGACATAAAATAAAAAATATTGGTAAGATCATTATATTAAATATTAAAGAAATAAATTAAGGTTTAAAATAAAATGATAACAAAACAACAACATTTAAAAAATATTGAATCAAATAAAGAAAATCTTAAAAGAATAAATAAACAATTAAATTCTAATGATGATTTAAATAAAACTGATTTAGATTTAAAAACACAATATAAAACAGGATTAATAAATTTAGAGGAATATAAACAAAAAATAAAAGAAGGTTGTTTAAGAATGAATAAGGAATTTAAAAAAACAGGTTTTATAAGTAAAATGGTGTTTTTAAAATGATGATGATTATATTAATGTGGGGGTTAGGATTAGGGGCTATTTATTTAATTATTAGATTAATGAGACATGCTAGAAAAAGATGCGCTGAAGCTGGAGCAATTTAAATTAAAATGCAATTAACAACACAACAAAAACAACAAATAACAGACCATCCTATTTTAAGACAAGAAGGGATTGAACAAATTAAAAGAGAAGAATCTTTTAAAACTGCTTTTTGTTTGGATATTGATCAGGATCTAAAAGAATCAAATCAAATTTTAAATAATTACTATGGAGGATATTAAAAAATGACAGGGTTTATTTTTGGGAGAAATGAAAGGGGAGGTTTAACCATAGAATTATGGTTAATGTTACCCATCGTTTATTTATTTTCCTTAATTTTATATGCTGTTCCATCAAGGGAGTATATAGGATTTAAAGAGTTTAATCCATTAAATTTATTTATCTTAAATCTTATTTTCTCAATTTCAATAATAATAATTTATTTAATAAAGAAGATTTATAAAAAAACAAATAAAGAAAAACAATAAAAACACCTTTAAAGATTTTAGAATAAAATTTATTTTATTTTAATTTAAAGGGAAGTTACACATAAATAAAATATTAGGATATAAAGATTTTAAAATAAAACACTAAAAAATGAAACAAAATAATAAACAAAAATTCATATTAAAAGAAGAAGCAAACCTAAACGTCACTTTTTCTTATTTTATAAAATTATTGAAAGGAGGTTTAAAAAAATGACACAAGAAAAAGAATTTCATGAAGAAATCCAAAATTTAAGAAATAAGTTTTCTAAATATCTAAAAGAAAATAAACTTAGTGAATTTAATTCTTATGGTATAGGTATAAATAATAAATTTGTAGATTTACTTATATTAAATGAATTAGTGCATGGAAAAAAAGAAAAATGAAAAGCAGAATGTATAATTAAGGATTGTATTATTAATCGTGAAATTGGGGGAAACGATATTGATTTAGTAGAAAATTGGATTAAACAAATAAAATAAAATTTAATCTGCCGAAATGTCAAAAGGCAATAAACAAAGACATAACTATAAAGGAGAACTAAAAACAAATGGAAATAAAAACACAAACAAAGAGAACTACACAATATAAAGACAAACTTATTAATCTTAATTGTTTTGTTAATAAAGATTTTGAAATTGGGATTATAACCTCTAAATATTGGGGAGAGTTTGAAAAAAGAGAAATACCTTTAATTGATTTAAGAATTGAGGGGTTAAATTTTAGTATTCCTTTAAATGAATTTATAGATTTTTTAAAACAAAAGTTAAAAGGAAAACATTTTAAGGGTTAAATTTTTTAATTTTTTAATAACTGCCGAAATGTCAAAAGGCAATAAACAAAGACATAAATATAAAGGAGAAAAAATGAAATATGGAAAATAAAGTTTATGTAAGAGATGTAGCAAAGGAACTTAATTTATTTGGTATTCCTTATAGTTGGAAACAAAACTCTTTTAGTGAGTTTATGAGGTTTAATGGTTATGAAATAGTTGACGCAAAAGAAAATGGAGAATATGCAGATTTTGAATACGAAGATATTAAAGCATATTTAGATTTAGAAATAAAAGAAATTTAATTTAAACTGCCGAAATGTCAAAAGGCAATAAACAAAGACATAAATATAAAGGAGAAATAAAATGGAAAATACAATCTTAGATAGAACTGATGTTGAAGAACTAACCGAAGAAGAACTTTATGACCTTTATAAAATTGTCATAACAGAAGTTTGTAA
>Ga0207997_1000306_pt1 | contig 24921 bp, 28 predicted proteins | sample AntAceMetag02UKN_FD_184777 | JGI IMG/M metagenome (GOLD analysis project Ga0207997, IMG submission 184777) | Saline lake microbial communities from Ace Lake, Antarctica - Antarctic Ace Lake Metagenome 02UKN (SPAdes) (version 2) | ecosystem: Environmental > Aquatic > Non-marine Saline and... | reverse complement strand
GACAAAATAATTTTGTGGTTAGACCTGATGGAAGTGAAAGAAAACCTAATTTGAAACAGAATTTTCATCCTACTTGTAAGCCTGTTAAGTTGTTTTGTTATTTGAGTGAATTGTTTTGTCAGCCTAATGGAGTTGTATTAGATTGTTTTATGGGAAGTGGAACAACTGGAGTAGCTTGTGCTAAAATGAATAAGCGTTTTATTGGAATTGAATTAAACAAAGAGTATTTTGAAATTGCTGAAAAAAGAATAAAAAAAGCAAATGAACAAACTAGTTTAGATGATTGGATGGGTGATTAATTTGATTCATATTGAAGCAATGGATAACAACATATGGATTTCTGGTAGAAATCCCGACAAAACAAGATACCAAAAAACAGTTCCATTTAGACCATATTTTTATGCTTTATCTGATATCCCAACTGACACAAAAAGTATTAGCGGAGAGTATGTGAAGAGAATTGAATGTGACCATCCTGGTCAAGTTCCAACATTAAAAAAAGAATATACAAAAACCTTTGAATCTGATATTCCTTATGTAGTGCGTTATATGTGCGATAGAATGGGAAAAATTGAAAAAGAACCTTTAAGAGTTTGCTTTTTAGATATTGAAACTCAAACCATTGACAAAAAATTTCCTGATGTCAAGAAAGCAACAAACCAAATATATTCAATTTCCCTTTATGACAATTTCATAAAAAAGTATTTTATTTTCAATTGGAAAAAAGGTCAAAAAGAAGAAAAGATATCTAAAGGGGAAGATGTATTTTTTAACTTCAGTGAAGAAACTCCAATGCTTCTCAAATTCATTTCTTATGTGAAGCAAAACGACCCTGACATTTTGACTGCATTTTACGGGGATGCATTTGATTTTCCTTATATCTTAAATAGGTTGAAAGTACTTGGAATAAAACCTGAATTGCTTTCACCTCTTGGAGAACTTGATGAAGACAAATGGAAAGGAACAACAAGATTAAGAGGAAGAGAAATGTTTGATTTCTACTGGGGATATAGAAAATTAAGTAAAGGAGAAAAAGAAAGCAATTCACTTGATTACATGGGGTTTAGTGAATTAGGTTTACCTAAGGTTAAATATGAAGGAACACTTGATGAATTGCGTGAAAGAGACTATCCAAAATTTCTTGAATACAATAAGCGTGATGTTGAAATAATGGTTGAAGTAGACAAAAAACTAGGAATAATTGATTTCCATGATTCATTAAGGCGATTAGCTAAAACACCATGGTATTCAGGATTCACAACAATTAGAATGGCTGATTCTTATTGTTTAAATTATTGTCATGGTAAGTTTGTTTTACCAGAAGCAAAAAGTGGAAAAAAAGAAAAAAAATTTAAGGGAGCAACAGTCTTTGAACCAAAAAAAGGATTAAATAAAAATGTAATTGCATCTGACATGAAAAGTTTGTATCCTTCAATTATTATCTCACTAAACATGTCTCCAGAAACTTTATCAGAAGATGGAGAAAATCATTCAATAACTGGAGCAAGATTTAAGTCAGAACCTAAAGGTTTGATGAGTGGAATATTAGAAAAATTATTTACACAAAGACAGAAAGTAAAGAAAAAGATGAAGGAATTTGAATTTGGAACAGAAGAATATGATAGATACTATAAAGAACAATATGCGTTAAAAGAACTAATGAATTCTTTTTATGGTGTATTAGGAAATGCTTCGTTTAGACTTTATAAATATGAAATAGCAGAAACAATTGCGGCAATGGCGAGAGAAGTTTTAAGTCACATAAAAAAGAATTTGGAATTTCAAGGATGTGAAGTAGTTTATGGAGATACTGATAGTGCTTATTTTACAATGAAAGATGATAAAAATATAGTAAAGGATGGAGAAAAAATAATTGAAACTGTAAATGAGTCTTTTAATGAATTTGGTAAAAAATGGAACTTAAAAAAACACATTCTAAAACTGCAATTTGAAAGAGTTTTTAAAACACTTATTTTTTTAGAAAACACCAAAAAACGTTATGCTGGAATTGTTTCTTATGAAGATGGAAAAGAGGCAGATTATGTGAAAGTGGTTGGATTTGAAGCTATACGCTCTGATACTCCTTATATTAGTAGAAAATTCCAAAAGGAATTTTTAATTCTTTTGCTTAAAGAAAAACCAAAAAAAGAAATAATTACTCATGTTCAAAAATTCTATAATAAAATTATTGGGAAAGAGTTTAAAGCAGAAGATATGGGGATGCCAAAAGGGTTGAGCAAAGACCCAATGAAATATGGTGGATTCAGAGATGACGGAAGTAAAATTATGCTTCCAATTTATGCTAGAGCTTCTTTATATTCAAATAAATTCAATAAAACTAACATAATGAAAGGCAGTAAAATCAAAATGATGTATGTGACTAGTGTTCCACCAAATCAACCACACACTGAAATAATAGCCATCGAAGAAACAATGCCAAAAGGTTACACTATTGACTACAACACAATGGCACAAAAGATTTGTATAGATAAAGTAAAAAGATTTTTTAGTAATATGAATTGGAGCGTTTCTGAAGTATATGGCCAAAACCAATTAAATAAATGGATGTGATATAAGTGGAAAATGATAAGTTAATTTTTGGGGATTGTTTAAAAGAAATGCAAAAACTTAAACCAAACTCAATAGATGCAATAATAACTGACCCACCTTATGGTACAAATTATGGGAAAGTGAAGGGTGATGAAAATACTAAAACATATCAATCAGCATTTCCAGAAATGTTTAGAATATTAAAAGATAAATCCTTTCTTCTTTCTTATTGTTATCCATTATTTGTTCCACAAATAATTGAATCGGCAAGAAGTAGTGGTTTTATATATAGATGGATTGGATTTAATTATTATCCAAACATGTTTAAACAAAAACCACAACCACTTGGATACAATAGATATGACTTATTTCTTATGTTTAGTAAAGGTGATGCAAAGAAGAGAGGTTATATCAAGGATACTATTCATATTTTGATGGATAAAAAAAATTACAAAAATAGAGAAGGTGGTCATCCTCATCAAAAGCCAGAAAAATGTTGGGAAAAATTGATTAAATCAACAACAAATGAAGGAGATGTTGTATTTGACCCATTTATGGGTACTGGTGGGTGTTTGCTAGTTGCTAAAAAGATGAATAGAAAGTTTATTGGTATAGAAATAGACAAAGAATATTTTGATATTGCTAAAAAAAGAATTGAAAATGCCAAAGAAATACAAAATTTAGATAAATGGATGTGAGTTAATGGAAAAAATGAGATTATCAAAATCAAAAATAATAAGCTATGATATGTGTCCAAAACAATATTATTTTAGTTATGTGAAGAAAATAAGACCTAAAGCAGTAGAAGCAATGGTTTTAGGTAAAAGATTGCATGAAAAATTTGAGAGTTTTTATAGAGCACTTCCAGATAAAATAGAAACCGAAAGTCAAATAAAAGAGACTTTTGAATTAATTTGTGGTATTAGTCAAAATCAAAAAGAAAGAGACAATTTATTGAATTTTTTTAGTATAAACTTAGACAGTTTTAGGGATTTAGAAAAGAAAAAGTTATTAAAATATTTTAAGCCTATTGCCATTGAAGATAAATATTATGATGAGGAGTTAGATTTTGTTGGAGTAATTGATGCAGTATTTCAACTTGAAGATAAGGTATTGATTGTTGATTGGAAAACAGGAAAATATAGAGAAGGAAGAGAAAGTGGATATAGATTTGAATTAGCAGGATACAAACATTTATGGGACAAGTTTAATCCTGAATTGCTAGCAACACATTGGGGAATTGGTTTTACCGGAAATAATGTTTTTTGGATTGAACCAATAAAAGAAAGAAGTATTGATGCAATGTATAAAAAAATGGAAAAGATAAGACAATTAATTAAAGAAGAAAAGTTTGATAAAAAGAAAAATGCTCCTTGTCAGTGGTGTGGGTTTTATGAACAATGTTGGGAAGGTGGAGAAAATGTTCAATTTACTATATAATCGCTTTCCAAGAGAAATGGGAACTCCTAGTAAATTTATGGTAAATAACATGGAAGAAGTATGCGAAGTACTAAATAAAAGAGATAAAAATGGAAAATCTGTAAACAATGGAAGAAGAAGATTATTTATTTCTCTTTATGAATGGAACCCAGATGAAAAAATAATAAGTTTGGACAAGATTTGGTTTGATTTTGATTTACCTCAATGTGATGGTGTAATAAAAATGCATAAGTGGTGTATGAAAAACAACTATAAACACATCATGTTTTTTAGTGGTAAAGGATTTCATGTTTATATATTAACAAAAAATTATAGTGGTCTTAATAACCCAAAGCGTACACTCTACAATTGTCATAGATTTATTGCAGAAAAAATAGGTTGTAGTGTAGGAGAAGGAAAAACATTTGATATTGATTGGCAAACAATTGGTGATGTTAGAAGAGCAGTCACAATCCCCGGAACATACAATACAAAAAGAAAAAGATATGCAATTGGTGTAACTAGACATGATTTAAAAAAAGGTTATGAATACATAAAAGAAAATGCAAGGAAACAATCTCTTGGTTCTGTAGTTTATGGAACAGAATATTTTGATGTTTCTCCATTTAATTGTGTGATGAAAGAATTTAGTACTCCGCTAGAATATGATGAAGGCGAATTTATAAAAGTAAATAAAAATGAAGTACTATTGAATCTTCCACCTTGTCTTAAAGCATGGTTGTCAATGCAATGGCCAGGATGGAAGAGGCGTGGATGGATTATTATGTGGTTAAGAGATAAGGGATTGTGGAGAAAACAATTAAATGAAACAATGCCCGCAATGTTGGAAGAAACAAAAAGTCTTCTAAAACAATATCTAGAACCACAAGAATACAAACACATGATTGAAGAAGACGCAAACCAACCATGGTATTTGTATTTTAAGAACACTTCAAATAGTTTTCCAACTTGTGAAAATATTAAGTATTTTGGGGAATGCCCAATGAAAGGAAAAGGTGCTTGTAAAGAAAGAATTTTATTTGGAACAAATGGAAATGGAGGGAAGTAAATGTTAGTCGTTGATTCAAGAGAAGGAGAAAAAGTATTTAGATTGTTAGAGAGATTGAAAATAGATTACAAAAAATCATCTCTTTTAGTTGGAGATTATTTTGAAGATGAAAAAGAAATGGTTGTAGAAAGAAAAACAATTGAAGATTTTTTGGGAAGTTATGTTAGTGGTCACTTATCTGAACAATGCACTAATATGGAAAACAATCTTGAAGAATATTATCTCTTCATTAGTGGAAAATTTGAAACTATGTTTTTCACACCACTTCCACCACAACTAAAACACTTGACAGCAAATTCTTATAACAAAATGAAGATTCATCTCTTGCGGTCATTTCCTAAATTGAGAATAGTTGAATTTCCAAATGACACTCAATTACTAAAAGGAGTATTGGAATTATTCACTTATGAAGGAAGCAAGAGAACAACAAATATTGTTAGGATGAAAGCAAGTAAAGAAGATGTATATTTATCACAAATTTGTTCTATTCCAGGAATAGGAATTGAAAAAGCAAAAAGGATTTTGGCAGTGGTAAAATGTCCATTTAATTTATATCAAACAACAGAAAAGGACTTAATAAAGATAGATGGAATCGGAGAATCTTATGCAAAGAAAATAAAGGAGTATTTTAAACCTATATGTTAATAAAGATATAGGTTTATAATATTATTAAGAGGTGAGAAAATGATTATGGAATTAATTTATTTGATGAGTTTAATTGGATTACTTTGTTTTTATAGTGTTCCGTTTTTCTTGGCTTTTATGATTATAATAAAGTTAGTAAAAGACTATATTTTGGAGGTGTAGAAATGAAATTATATCAAAAAATAAAAAAAGAATCACACAAGAAAATTCTTAAAAAAAGAGTAGAAATAAAAGATGAAGTGAGAAATGAAAGAATTTCTACATTTAAACATTTTTTTATTTCAGGAAATAACTGTTTTCATTGTTCTAATAAAGAAAACCTAATTAAGTGTCGTTTATTTGAAGATGACCCTATGAAACTCAATAGAAGATATGATATAGTTAAAGAAATGCCATTAAATTATATTTGTGCCACTTGTTTTTCTCGTATTAGAAATGCATATTTTGAATGCCATAGAAAATTATTAAATATGTGTACAAGATTTGAAAAAACAAATAAAGAACAAAAATATTATCCTTTTTCTGATTATTATAACACTGAAAAGTATACTATTGTGTTTATAACCAAAGAACTTACAGAACCACAAAAAGAACAAATAAAAGAATTTAAGTACATAAAAAACAAATATTATTATGCAAAACAAAAAGGTTATGAAATTGATTTTTACAAACCACCAAGTCTTAGATGTTTTCAAAAATATCGTGGATTTACTGACAACTTAGATAAATATGGAAATCCAAGAAAGGAAGCAATAAAATGATTACAATATCCCATGAAGACGGAACAATCTACTTACGCTTTCCTTATGATGAAAGCATAATTAATCTAATCAAAGATGAGTGTCATCATAGACAATGGAATCCAGAAAAAAAAGTTTGGGTAGTAGGTTTAGCTGATTTAGAAACATCACTCGTTCCAAAACTTCAAGCAAATAGTATTGATTATCAATTTGATGAAAGTTATTTGAAGATGTTTGCTCCAACAAAATATGAACCAAAAGTTTTGGATTTTAAAACCAAACTTCCACTTTATCCTTATCAAATTATCGGAGCAAATAAATTAGTTGACAATAGAAGATTTTGTTTATTTGACAGTATTGGTTTAGGAAAAACAGCACAAATTCTTGCTGCTATAAACCATCTTCAACTCAAAAATGTGTTGATTTTTGTTCCAAATAGCATTAAACATCAATGGGTTACTGAAGCAAAAAAATTCACTGATTTGAAACTTGTGGTTATTGATGGAACACCAAAAAAGAGAATGGAATTGTGGAAAAGTGAAGGAATAAAAGTTGTTAATTATGAAAAGTTAAGATGTAAAGAAGATTATAATTTTATTGTTAACAAAATTTTTGATTGTATTATTTTAGATGAAGCAACAAAAATTAAAAACAGTCAAACAAGAACTTCAACAGCTATTCTTAATTTGAATAGTTTAAGAAAATGGGTTATTTCTGGAAGTCCTATTGAAAATACCGTTGAAGATTTACATTCAATTTATAAATTTGTTAATCCAGATATTTTCGGAAATTATTTTGCTTTCAGAAATAATTTTTTAGTTACAAGAAGTGAAATATTTAATGGAAGAGAAGTTGAATTAGTAGTAGGAACTAAAAATCTTGATTTACTAAAAAAGATGATTAAACCCACTTCTATCAGAAGAACTAAGTCAGAAGTGATGAGTGACCTTCCACCAATTGTTGAAAAAACAATTTGGATTGAATTAAACCAAAAAGAAGAGAAATGGTATAGCCTATTGAAGTCAATGGTGGTGGAAAAAACAAAAGCATTAAGAAAAGGCATATCTGGGGTATCTTTTCTTGGAGAGTTACAGTTGATGCGGAGTTTGTGTAATGGTGAAGCCTGTTTAAAGGAAAGCAAGACGCAGAACCCAAATGTGTTGGAATGGTTAGAAGAAGTTGGTGACTCAAGCACAAAAATTGACACAGCAGAATCTCTTTTATTAGACTTGTTAAAAGAAAATCATAGCAAAATTATTGTCTTTTCTGATTTTTTAGTTCCATTGAAATTGTTGAAATCTAGATTAAATTCCAAAGGCATTCAAGTTGCTGAGTTACATGGAGAAGTGAAAAATAAAGAAGAACAAATTGAGATATTCAAAAAGAATGATGATGTAAATGTATTTTTATGCCAAACTAAGACAGGTGGGTATGGGTTAAACTTGCAAGAAAGTTGTAGCACAATAATTTTTTTGAATAGACCATACAATCCAGCCACAGAAATACAATGTAAAGGGCGTGTCTATAGACTAGGACAAAAAAAGAAAGTAAGCATTTTTTATATATCAGTTAGTGATTCTAGAGAAGAAGCAATAAATGAGATATTAAGAAACAAAACTGAAATGGCTAATCAAGTATTGATGGAAGATAAATTAAATTACATTTAAGTAGTAAAGTGGTAATAATATGACTAAAAAAAGAATTTCATGGAATAAAGGGTTAACCAAAAAAACAGATGAAAGAGTACTTGCATATTCAAAAAAACTTAAAATATTTTGGACAAAAGAAAGAAGAATTGAACAAGGAAATAAAATTAGAGGGAATAAAAACCCATCAAAAAGATTTGGACATCCTTTTAAAGGAAAAAAACATACTTTAAGTACTAAAAGAAAAATGTCTGATTCAAAAAATAAATTAATTAATACTGGGTGGAAAACATGGATGACTGGACGCCATCACACAGAAGAAACAATAAAAATAATAAAAGAAAAAAGAGCAAACCAACATTTCCCCCATACATCAATTGAAATAAAAATGGAAAATATGTTAAAATCTTTAAATATAAAGTATCAAACACACAAATCCTTTAATGACAATTCAATTATATCAGACTTTTTTATTGAACCAAACATAGTAATAGAATGTGATGGTGATTATTGGCACAATCGCCTTGATATGAAAAAGAAAGATAAAAGAAATAATAAATGGTTTAAAGAAAATGATTATATTATATTGAGGTTTTGGGAAAGTGAAATAAACAATAAATCAACTTTGGTATTAAAAAGAATAAATAAAATTTTGAATGATAAACGGAATTTAATTAATACAGTAATTAAAGAAGATATCAAAAACAAATTATAAAACCATTATATTTATAAACATATATGTATATAATATTAATAACACTTTAATAAAAGGAGGGTGAAAAAATGAATAAAGAAAAAGAACAAATCAGTGAAATTAAGGACAAATCAGGAAATGACATAACAAATAAAGAGACCGAAATAGAAAATACAAGAGCAAAAAAGAATAGATTGATTTACAAGGATTATCGTAAAGCAATCGCAAAATGTAAAACTAATGCAACAATGTTAGCATGGTTTCCAACATTTGACAAAAATGCAAAACACACACTAGTTTTTCCTCGTGAAGACGGAAAAACCATTAAATTGAGGGCAGACCATTTTAGAGCAGCATTTAGGGATACAAGCAATAGAATTAATAAATCAGGAATTGTAGCAACCAAATGGATGGATTTTTTTCCAACTAAACTTGAGTTAAATGGAAACAAAGTAGGAACATATATCAAACCAGTTTTAGCTCAAAGAACAGGAAGTGGAATGAACAGATATGAATCTTTGCCAACAGGAATAGAATTTGAGATGAAAATGAAATATCCATCAAGTGTTTTATCTCAAAAAGATATGAAGGAATGGATTGAAACTGTTGGAATAAAAGGTATGGGTGCAGTTAGACAAGGAGAGTTTGGAACCTTTGATGTATTGGAAGTGAAGTTTAAGTGAATATCAATAAACTTCTTTTAGATACTGGAAGGGTTGCATGGATAATACAAGAATTAGGCTATGCTAATCCTAAAATAATTGCTGACTACTACCTAAAAGGTTTTGGGGATGACATTTCCCCAAATACTTTAAATATTATTTTGGAAAAGTTAAAAAATCAAAATCATATTAGTATTTCTTTTGGAACAGATTTCATGCCAAATTATTTGCCTAAAAAAGCAATGTTTAGAACCATAGAAAATATGCAATTAAGAAACTTGATTGTTTCACCAAAAGATGTAAAGAAGAAAGTTGATAAATATATTGAAGAAAATAAAGATGTTTTTGATGAGAAATATGATACTTAAAATCAATTCAACTAAGTACAACGTAGAACATTGCACCACACCTCAGTGCAAACTAACCCAAACCACTTCAGCTCATAATAGTGCAGACCAGAACAACACGAGGCATTGCAAATCACGTAATGGAAAACCAAGTCAGACAAATACATTACAAACAAAGACACCACAGATAAAGTCACACCACTTCATATCAACCCAATTCAAAACAACTCAGATAAAAACAGAGAAATTCAATCCATTTCACTGCAAAGTAAAACACAGCACGCAATTACACCGCAAAGCACACAAAAGTAGTTCAACCCACTAAAAAACAAGTCACCCAAGCTCAGTACAAACCAAGTCACATTAGCACAGAACAAAACAAATCATAACAATCAAATTATAATCAACACCATTCAAAGAAGGATTGGAATATCTCACCCCCCGACCTTCTTGTGGTATTGTTGAATATAACTAAAAATAGAAAAATCCCTCCCTCCGCTACCTTTTTTTATTTATTTTTTGTCTTCTAGTAAACTGTAACTTGTTCCAATTAAGAAACCTAAAGCTCCAGCAATGTTTGCGTTTATTCCTGCAAAATAAGGTGCTGCTACGCCTCCTATAATGTAGAATAAAACTCCAGTTCCTAAACCAAACAAGAAAGCTGGTAATATTTTTTTAGTGTCCATGTGTTTTTCACCTCCTTTAACATTTTATATTTTATGTAAGTTAGTGTAGTATGATTTATATTAGTTTGAATTTACTTTTTGTTTCGCCTCTAATTGCTGTTGTTGGTTTGTATGTTCCGAAAAATTCTTCTATTCCTGGAACAATAACTTCTGTCCACACTGAGTAACCAGCTATAAGTAGTAGTCCTTGAATTAATATTTCTGGTTCCTGATTCAAAAAGTATTCGTATCCTTGTGCTCCAATATATCCTAATATGGCAGTTGCTCCAACTGATAATATTTTTGCACTTGTTCCTTTTATTCCTTCCCACATATTCATGCCTCCAATCTTATATGGTTAATTTATTATTAATAATATAAAGCATATTTAAATGTAATTGGTTTTTCCTTATTATTAAAAAACATCATACCATACCTTGTTTTTATTGTTTATTTTGCCTTATCTAGTGTTTTTTTATGGGTTGTATTAGGTTTTTTTAATTTGAATTCTTTGGGTTTTCTTTTCATTGTATTCATCTTTCCAAATGCGTATTTTTGATTCCATGAAAACCATATGCCATAATAATCTCTTTCTTCAGAATGCAATTTTCTATTTTTCATTTCTTTTAAGTTTTGCCAATAGCACCAATCTAAGGTCACGAATTGATTATCAGTTTCTCTGCAATAGGTTAAATAAGAATGACCTCCACCTTTAACATCTCCAGCGTTAAGACGGATACGCCAATAAGGTACACCTGACTTTAGCATAATATTTGCCATCAAAATTGCTCCGTCTTCACAGTCCCCTTTTCTTGTAGCTAAAGTTTCCCACGGCATTAACCAATATTCCCACTCACCAAAGGTTTTTTTATCTTCAACATATTTGACATTATTAATAACCCACTTTAATGCATTCAATGCTTTAACATCATTTGTTGTTCCAGCGACAATAGGAATTTTTGAATCATATTCACAAAAATAGTCTCTAACATCAATGTTTAATTCTTTTTTGACACCATTTACAGTTATCCATCTTCCGTTATAGACAATGTTTTGTTTTGGATATTTACTATTCCAATATTGTTCGTGTCCATCTTCTACTGGAACACCATTTTGCAATAAAGTGTCATATGCTTGTTTTATGTTGTTGTATTGAGTATTCCTTTTGTTGTATGTATTGGTTATTGTTTCTACTTTAAGTTTTTCATCGTTAACTTGAGTTATATATTCAACATTTTTCTCTACACATTCAGTTAAAGAAGTTGTTAGACTTTCATTTCTGGTTTCACAATTTTTCTGTGTAGTATTTACAAAAAGTTGTTTTATTTTATCTAAACACATTATTTCACCTCTTATCTGATGTTTTTTGTATATCAGTTCTTCCATTTCCACCTGCTCCACCAACACCACCATGATATTGTGGGTCAGGATTTCCATTTCCTCCTGTTCCGCCTGTTCCACCATCAGCTGAAACAGTTCCAGAATTTGTATAAGTGCCTTTGTAGTATATGTAAAGGTTTCCACCTCCGCCTCCACCACCACCAGCACCACCACGAGTATTTAATCCAGAAGAATGTCCTCCTATGCCTCCACCAACTCCTTTTGCACTAATAGTTCCAGAAGCACCAACAGTTAAATCTCCACCAACAAACAAAATAATAGAACCACCACCAGCTCCACCACCGCCACCGCCAGTTCCAGTTCCTGCACCGCCTTGGCCACCGCCAGTTCCCCCAATGCAAACCATTGAACCTAAACCACGATAAATAACACAATGTGCTGTTCCACCAGTTCCAGGACCAGTTCCAGCTCCATTTGCTCCATCATTTAATAAACTTGCTCCTCCTCCTCCACCACCATTTGCAGTTGAGTAAATTGGACTATCAGTTCCTTTAGTTCCGGGTAAAGAAACATTTTGGTCACCTAAAGTAGTAACATATTGCACAGGTGTTTCTCCATCTCCTGAACCTCCTGCTGCTCCTTTTCCTAAAACAGTTAAAGTTCCTTCAATACTACAATCTCCTTGACATTTTAAAATCAAAGGTAAACCAGTTCCATTTGCATCAGATGTTGTTAAAATTGCTCCAGCAGTAACAGAAATAGTTGTATAATTGTAAGTTTGATTCAAAGTTAAATTAGTTGTTCCAGATGGTACACTTAAAGCTCCATCTGAACCATCTCCATATAATCTTCCATCAATCATTAAACCTAAAGTATCATTTAAATCATCTGCACTTAAAGATTCTCCGTTTCCATAACTGAATGTTTCATCTTTATCCCACTTTTCTGCCATTTTTATTCCTCCTATCTCATTTTATAAACTGTTACAATTGTAACTTGGTTTGCTGTTGTTTTAGTAATTGAGTCATTCCACACAAATCTTCCCGCAGGGGCTTTTGTTGTATCATTATTAACATCTGCATACTCATATAAGACTTTACTTGTTGCTTCTGCTGCACTAATAAAACCTCTTACTGTAACTTGTTGACTTGAACTATTGAATAAAACACTAACATATTCTTTAAAAGATGTTCCGCCTTCAGTCCAACTTGTAATAGTACTTTCTAAACCAGTATCACTTGTTGTAGGCGTAGTGTCACCAGTTCCAATAATAAAATATTGAAATCTTTTTGTACTACTGCCAGTAAATGATAATTGTAAAATGTTATTAAACCCTGATTTTGTCATTACTCCTCCTGCTGCCATTTTCATCATCTCCTAATATGTTGTAGTAAGTGTACTATATGTAGTAAACCTTTCCCCAAGTCCATTTAGACTTATTGTATTGTCTTCTGATACTGTTAAATAATCATGACTCCATGTAGTTGCTGCACTAACAGTCCCTTTTATCTCACCATAACTGCTGTTTGTCCAGGTGACTGTGCCAACTCTACTTGATGGAGCGGTTGCATCAAATAACAATAAAGTCCAACCACTATCTAAACTCCATGTTGTGGTATCGGATGCCACTTTTTGTGCGTAAGTTTGTGAATTGTAAACAAAATAATTTGATGTGTTAGGACCAATTCTTAATTGTATTGTGCTTGTAAAATTTCCTATTTGAGTAGTATTTAACCATACTCCAAATGTTCCTTCTGATGGTGTTCCACTACCAGTTCCAACACATCCTGAAAGGTCACCAATACTTGATGTGTTTCTTAAACCAAAACTTCCACTGACAGTACCAACAAATTGTATTGCACCTGTTCCTGTAAGATAATCTCCACTTGTCCCTTGTGTAGTTGCCATAGTTGATTTGGCAGTGGTTATTCCTGTATCGCTCCACTTTGTAACATCTTCAAAATTGTTGATTATTTTTGTATTACTACTGCTATGCATAGTACTATTTGGAGGTACACCAAGTAGAAACGAATCATTAATTCTTTCAAATTGTATTTGTTGGTAATCAGGAACCATACCAAAACTTACAGAATCGTCTGCTATTTCATTTATAACTGTTGCATCACCAATCATTTGTTCCTCTAATCTCTTGAGTCTTTCCAAAACATTTGCTTGCCATTCTAATGGTAACCACTCTTTATCTCCAACAGTAAATTCATCAATTCGTCCTGGCCATTTCTTTTTAATTTTTATAATCACAAAACTATCATTAACATTTGGTTTATTTACAGCATCAACAACAGTAACTAGTTGCCCAACTCTCCATGAACTATCACTTACTAATACTTTAAATTTTCCAGTTTGAAATGGTGTAGAAAACTTATCTAAAATAAGTGTACATCTTTGTTCGGCATCTTCAACATTCATAACATCTGTTAAAGTGATTGTACGTTTGTATCTTCCATAAGATGCAATACTTGTGCCATTTGTACGATGAATTGGACTTGGTGTCTCAGTCCAAAATTTAACTAAAATATTGTCTTTTCCACCACTTGGTGTAAGTGATGTAAAGGTAAATTCCTTATTTTTTAAATCAAAAGTAAAGTCAAATGTTCCTACTATTGTTCCTTCTGGAACACCCACCTTTTGTTGAGATTGAGTTGGTGCTGTTGATGAAAAATCTGTTGCTGCATCATAATATACTTCAACATATGTTGGAACTTTATCTGATGTAAGAGTAAATGTTAAAGTAGCACCATCTCCAGTAAATACTTCTGACCTTGGTTCACTTTGTACAACTCCTTCAAGTGTTAAATCATTAATCATTTGGTCTTTTCCATTATTCCACTTAGGAATACCAATGATATTTGTCCCAACTGTTAATGTTGTTGCATTTGCTATATAACCTTTTGGTTCAAAATACACTTTATCTGTATCATCTCTATAATATAAAACCCACCCAAGTGATTCTTGTAGTTTTTTTAATCTTTCTAATGGGTCTGCGTGGTTGCACATAAATTTTGAAAGTGTTATGGTTGTTCCACTATCTTGTATGGTTGTACCATCAGCCGACAACCCAGTACGAGTTGTTATTATGTCTAAAGCAATGTCACTTATCTTTCCATCAGGATAGGCAGCATCACCAATAACAGTTTTGTCATAAACATGAGTAACTTCTTGTCTTACAGCATCAGCTAGATTGTTTCTTCCAACTATTCTTATTTTTGCTCCGTCTGGTTTGTAACTTTCAACAAATCCATTCCATATCTTTGAATATCCTGAATCTTGAAACCATTCATAAACCACTAATGTTAGTTCTGTGCTTAAAGTTACAACATCCGCAAGATTCCGTGAAAAATAAATTTCTATGGAAGGAATTGTGTCTCCATATGTTTCTTCTCTGTCCCATTCCATGCAAAAGTTTGTAACATTAATTCCACCTAGAATTACTTGTGTTAGTCTTTTGTTTGATGGTGGAAGTGTTGTAGTAGAACTAGAGGTAGTTGTAGAACTTGATGATGATGTAGTGGTTGTTGCCATTTATTCACCTTAAAAACTATTAGTTGAACTCCCTTCGTATGATGTTAAACTATATTTTACCTTGTTTGGGTCTCCACCAGCATATGTAACACTTACGTCATTTACATACACTCTTATTGTTTCTGTTGATGCAACCATTCCTGTTGAAGACATATTACTTGCTATTGGAGTATAAATATATCCTACTTGACTATTACCTGTATTAGATTGGTCACCAGTAATAAGTGTCCCTGCATTAACAGTTTTTATTGAAGCTAAATCTCTAACATACTTATAAAGGTCAGCAACATCTCCTGTTGAACAATGCCCTTCAAGTACAACATCTCTACTACAACCCATTAAATCTGCTAAAATAGATTCATTAGAATCTTGTGTAGGAAATGGAATTCTAATAAGACCATTTGATTTTTTGATTACTTCTGAGTTTACATTATATAAAGTAAGAATTGCACTACCACTTGAAAGAAAAACATGTCCTGTTCCTGCTGTTAATGTTGAATTTGTCATATTATTTCCTCCTCATAATTATTCCTACTTTTTCATCAATCTTTTCTATTTTTTCTTCTATTTTTTCAATCCTCTTATCAAGTTGTTGATAGTAGTAAATAATTGTTTTCATGTTAGCTGAAATTATTTTTAATTCTGCTCTTTCGTCTGCATCCATTTTATCCTCTCAAATTTGTTGGGTAACTTAAAGCTGATTGAAGTTCCCGTTTTACTTTTTCATCATGTTCATCAAATATTCTTCTTAATTCATCTCTGTCTGTTGCTGCAGAAATGTTGTAAGTTGGACTATAATCAATGGTAGTTTCTCCTCCACCACCACCAACTAATCCAGATAAATCTTTCATTCCAATAATTGTGTCTTGTGGGCTGAATCTTTGTATTCCTCCTCCGGGTCTGGAAATAAAATCACCAACTTCTGCATCATTATTTCCTCCACCACTAAAAGCATTTTCTGCCATTTTTTGTAAATTTGCTGCTTGTTCAGAAACCCAATTAACTGCTCCTTGTGCTATCCCCATAATCCAATCTTTAATTTGTTGTCCTAACCCAGATAAAACATCAAATCCTGCTAATATCACTTTACCTATTTCATTGAAAATAGTTACACCTAAATCTAGTAGTTTTTTTAGCATGTCCCATTTGTTATCCCATACCCATTGAAATAATGTTGCTCCTATATCTAATAATTTACCCATAATATCAGGTAAATTGGTTATTATCCATCCAAGTAATTCTACTCCTATCTTTAGTAATTTACCTAAAATCTCTGGTAAAGTTTCTACTACCCAAGTTAAAAGATTAGATCCTAACTCCATTAAGTCGCTCAACCATTGAGGTAGATTTTTATTAATATATTCTAAAACTGTTACTCCCCATTCCTTTAATGTGTCTAACCACGCAGGAAGATTTGCACCAATATAATCAAGTACCTTTCCTCCCCATTCAGCTAATGTCTGTAACCATGAAGGTAAATTTGTAACTATAAAATTAATTATTTTTTCCCCTAAATTTACTAATGTCCCAATCCATGAAGGTAGATTAGCAGAAATATAATCTAAAACTATTTGTCCCCATTCAGACAAAGTAGCCATCCAAGAAGGCATGTTTTCAATAATAAAATCATAAATTCCTTTTCCAACATCTTGTATTCCTTCAAATATTTCAAAAAAGAATCCCATTACATCTCCTTCAGCTAATTTTTGAAATGCTGCAGGTAAATTAAAATCATCTAAAAGTTTAGAAAGAAATCCTGATGTCATTTTGGCAAATTCAATTAATTTTGGAATACCTGCTCTTAGTAATGGCAAAAACAATCTCAAGAATGGAATAAATAAAATTAAGATAACAAGACCTAAAATTTTGAATAATGGACTAATAATTGGTTCTAAAGCTGTAAAAATGATAGCAATTGCTCCAACTGCGAGTGCTATTACTCCTAATAAACCAGTAACAGATTTTCCGCCTTTTTTCTCTTTTCCACCTGCACTTTCTTCTGCTACTACTCCTCCACCTGAAATTTTACCAACAGCTTCTCCTATTCCAGCTCCTGGTCCTTGATAGCCATAAATACTTGATGTTCCTGATTTTCCTTGCTTAATTGATTCACCAATTCCACCAATTGATTTTTTGAATCCATTAGCTATTCCTTTTGAAGCACTAAGCAATGAACCTTTATCTAAAATCAATTGCAGTGTTGTTTCAGTTTGATATATTCCCATTATTTACCACCGAACATTTTTGAAAATATTTTTATCCATTTCTCCCAACGTTGTTTTTCATCTGCTGCCTGCAAATGTACAAATGCTTGAACTATGTCCAAGTCTATTTCTCTTGCTTCATTTGGCGAGAACCCTAATTTTGCCATTCTAAACAAAACCACATAATCTTGTTCTTGTTCTGTTCCAATCATTTTTCCGCTGAGGATTCTGCCAAGTCTTGAGGGTTTTTTACCCCTCCACTGTTGAAATCTGTTATTTCTCCATACAACCAATCTCCAATTTCTGGGTTTAGTTCTCCTACATCTGATACGTTTCCTACTTTCCAAGGAGCTTCTGTGATACATTTTGTAATGATTAAAAGCTGACTAAATCCACCTTGTAGTTTGGTTTTTACTGGTTTTCCTTTTCCGCTTTCTGCTTGAAAGTCTGTTACTTGGTCAATTATTTCATTTCTTATCTGCATATTCCATTTTCTAATTTTTACCTTAGTTGTTTGCCATTCTGGCTCCATAAACTCTTTTGGTATTTCTAATACCTTTGTTTTTATTTGCATTGCATTGCACCTCCATTATTTATTTTATGGGTTTAGTGTTGAGTTGTTTGTATATTTAAAACCACTACAATCTAATGCCCAATATGTTGTGTCTTCTTTAATTATCTCATTTATGTCCATTGTATAGTCATATGTTGGTAGTTGTACATTGGCGAATGTTACTACTAACTCTCTTGTATTTGTACTTGAAAGACCATTAGTAAATGTTGCTATTAATGTTGCAAGATTTGCTGGTGCTGTTACTGATTGTGTGTCACTACCAAGGAAGTTGTCTAGCTGTAATGTGTCATCTTCATATGCTTCACTTATTCTAAATGAATACTCTACATTTTTTGCTACTGCTTTTGTAGCAAATCTGCTTCCAAGTCCATACAACATTTCAAGATTGTTTCCAATAGAAATCTCTAAACTTTGAACATCTAATCCTGTTGTTGAACCCATTCTTACTGATGCACCACTAAAAATTAATGGGTCTTCATCGTCTCCTGAATCAGTTGTTCCAAGAGTTGAAGTCTTTACCATCTTTTGTGCGAATCCTTCCATTCTTGCAGTTGCAATTTCTCCAGCATTACAATTTAAAGTCAAAGAATTAACTTTTGCTCCTAAAATTGAGTGGAAACTATCTGTGTCAAGATTAAATGCATTTTGTATTGTCATACTTGGAAGAGTGTTTGCTTCTCCGTATGTTCTAATATATGGACCACTTCCGCTCGAAGAACTTATTGTTCCCATAACCCATTTCAAAAAGTATGCATTACCTAGAGAAAAGTTTGTGTCCCAAGATACATCTAATTTCTTTGTTACTAACTTCTGTGCGTTTCTGTCACCAAGTGCAAATAATCGTTCTGTGTTGTTATTTAACCCTACATGAACCGATGCACCATTTCCAAATGGAGTTGTTATAGTTGAACCAGCTGTTCCATACGCAGATTCTTCATCTCCATAGAGCGAAGTCGCATCAACTCCTTTTGCTACGCTTACAAATGCCATGAATATTACCTCCTATAAAATTCCTTTGTTTTTTAATGTTTCATAATTCCACAATTCACAATGCAAATCTTTGTATTCATCTTTGAATAGAAAAAACTTGTCATCTGGTTTCAAATAACCCTTTACCTGAATATACTTATCTTCATTTGGAAGATAAAAATCGTTCATGTAATATTTATTAATTGTAGAAATGTAAAATTTATTTTTATTTGTTTCGTAAATCCAACTTATATCATTTTTATCAAAATATTTCATTGTAGATAATTCCCATCCAGAACGATGCCACACTTTACCATTATTTTTTGAGTTATAATAACCTGATTTAAACTTTGGATGCCATATGCCAACATGTCCATTTCTAATATTGCTTTCAGATAGTTTCTTTCTAGTTTCTTTTGACACTTCTCTACCTGTTAACGAATCACTAATTTTATTTTTTGTTTCTTCTGTAAGTTTATACACTCCAATTTTTCCTTTATTCCATGGGGTTCTTCCTTTTTCTTTCATCCATTCGGGGCATTGTAGTTCTCCATTTTTATGTTTTATTTTTAAAGTTTTTTTTATTCTATTTTTTAATTTCTTTGATTTCTTTCCACCATATATTTCTTCAAAACTTTTCCCTTTTTTATTACTTTTTTGTCCTATATGAGAAATCCTTAATTTTTCCTTTCTTTTAACTGCTTCATCAACACCATAAAGTTTTTCATAGTTTTTTCCTTTTGTTGGATAATTCCAACCATCTAATACTTTCTGTCTTTTTGTTTCTTTCATTTTACTTATTGATTCTTCTGAATGTTTTTGCCCTTTATAATTATTATTTTTTTCTTTGTCAAGTCTTTGCTTTTCCTTTATCTCTAAAGATTTTTCAACTCCATATATTTCTTCATAGCTTTTGCCTTTCCGAGCGTGTAAATGCATATATCTATCTTTCATAAAAACTATCTCACTATTAATTTAACTTTCATTTTTGTTTTCTTTGGAATAAAATACTCCATATTTTGTTGTGTTTCAAATGCAGCAGGTTTCAAGAAAGGCATTTGGGCATAAATATTTTTTCCCGTTTTTCGTTTTGCTTCCCAATCTGTTACTGGGTTTTTTGGGTCATGTTTCCCATGTGCTCTTTCCATTTGACGTGTGCCTTTTTCCACATATTCTGAATATGATAAATCGCTTCCAACTGTAATCACCATTTTATCTTCATCAATCAAATAATTTATTGAATCTCTTAAAGGTCCTTTTTTAACTGGACAGTAATGCTTTGCAAGTGCTCGGTTCATTATAGCCATGTCATATAACATTCCTTTACCTAACATTATTTGCTTTAATGCCTCTACTCCAAATTCTTGTGTCATGTTTTCCTCTCAATAACAAATCTGCCAGTTAAATCAATTGCTCTAGTATAAATTTTATCGTTTCTTGTATAATCTTCTTGCATTGCTCCCATGTGACTTATCGTAACAAAAGGCAAATAATAAAACTCTTTTTTGTTGTTTAAAACAACATTTCTTATTTCATCTGTTCCAGTATTTAGTCTTCTTATTGATGTAGACCACATTTGAGCAGTAATTAAATAATCTGTAATATTTGTCTCTCCACCTAAAGCAAATTCTTTGGTTACTCCATTTAAGATTTTAATCATTAATCTAGGATAATTTAACCTATCTATTTCTACCATTGGTAAATCACCAAAAATCTTGTCACTTGAAGCTCTATCATAATTTATTGCAACAGATGTTCCTGTTGCAGAAGCAGTAGTAAATGTTATTGTTCCAGCAGTATATGATGGAGTTAAATCTCTATACATAGTTTGTGTTGCACCTGCTACTGTAACATATCTAATATTTCTAACTCCAGAGGTGTTTGAAAGCGTAAATGTTGTTGCTCCTGTAGAAGTAAGTGTATTAGTGGTTGTTGTTGCATTCCTTTCGGTAGTGGTAACTATATCGTTGTTCCTAAAAAACACTTCTAACTCTTCTTGTACTCGGGTAAAGTTTGTTGTTGCCATTATATCGCTTCCGCTTGAAAGACTTTACATGCTACTTAGTGTCGCTTGACCATAGCACTTAATTATTTATACCTTTTTGTTATATTTAAATGTAATTTAAGAATATCCGCCTCCATTATAACTAGGATTCCAGTCTACAACAGGGTTATTGCTCTTTAATCTCATCCCACTAATCTTAGCAAACATCTCATTAGTTCCCATAACATAAAATGTAATTTTATCTATTCTATAAGTTACTCCATCATAAATTACATAATCGTGTAGTGTTGGTCTTACTTGTGGAGATATTGCTGTTCCATCTATTTCGGTTTTTAATCTTGCATCTAACCAAATAATTACATCACTTGTGTTTAATTCTCCAGCTGGTAAAAGAATTTTCTCTATTTTCTCTACATCTAGTGTTCCATAAATTGTGTAATCTGTATAAACTGATAAATCTAAGTCTCCTGTCATTGGGTCATTAGTTTGTGTAAAATGACGATAAATCATTGTTTGTTGGTATTCTGGTGTTGTAATATATTCTCTAAACAAATCTAATACTTCTCCTGCTACATATGGAACAGTTGTTACATCTGAGACAGTACTTTCATCCTTCATTCTTTGACCATGTGCTTTAACAAACATTTCTGTTTGTCCTAGTATATTGAAAGATAAAACATCAAGTCTATATGTGATATTATTAAAAATAACATAATCTCCAATTTGTGGCCTAAACTCATTTTCAATAAATGTTCCGTCGGATTTCCTTCTTATTCTTGAAGGAACATGTATCTCTGCATCACCTATCTGTAGTTTACCAGCTTCTACTAATGAATGACTTGTTTCAAGTATATCAACTGTAGCATAAATAGTATAATCGGTGTAGTTATCTTTTATTTTATCTCCAGTCATTGGGTCTTCTGTAAATACAAATCTCCTATATGTTACTTCTTGTTGGAATTCTGGTAATTCTGCATCTGTATTTGTGAAATCTCTGAACATTTCCATTGCTTCTCCTGCAACATAAGGAACACTAATTACCATATTACTTGTAATGTTTTCTCCTGGTCTAATTGTTGTTGTTGTAGAAGTGCTAGTGGAAGAACTACTTGATGTAGAAGTTGAAGTGCTTGATGATGTGGTTGAACTAGAAGAAGTTGATAAGCTACTACTACTAGTTGAAGTGGATGAAGATGTTGATGTTGAGCTTGATGTAGAGAGAGTTGATGATGTGCTTGATGTAGTACTACTTGAAGAACTAGTACTCAATGAACTTGAAGTTGTACTACTAGATGTTGAAGTGGATGTAGATGTTGTCGTTGAACTAGTTGATAAAGTGCTACTTGAAGTTGAAGTACTAGATGAAGTGGTTGAAGTACTACTTGAAGTAGATGTAGATGAACTTGTTGATGATGATATAGTTGACGAAGAACTAGAACTAGTTGAAGTAGATGTAGAAGTACTAGATGTGGTTGAAGTTGAAGAACTTGAACTTGAAGTAGAACTTGTTGAAGTAGATGATGTAGTAGACAAAGTTGAAGAGCTTGATGAAGTTGAAGAACTAGTAGAAGTGCTTGTAGTAGTTGAAGTACTACTTGTTGTTGTTGTTCCTGTTCCACAATAAGTTATCTTAGCATATAATGAATATATTCTTGATGCAAAAGAACCAATTTGCTTAAATTTTACTTTTAATGCATCTATATCTGCTACTGAATAAGTTCCTGTATATGTTTTACTAACCCAAGATGCTAAACCACCCAAAGACAAATCTTCATAAGCAGTCCAACCACCATCTATGTAAATTGATACATCAACTCTAGTACTCAAAGTGTAACCATATATCCAAATATCTACTTGTGATGCTTCTGATATTAATCCTGAATTTTCAAATCCAAATGCTTCTTCTTTTGCATCAGTTGATGTTTGTATATAATTACTTAAAGTTGGAATTGTTGGTTGTCTTACTCCATCATCAATTGCTGTATAGTGATATGGTGAGATTGTTGTTGTTGAAGAACTTGATGTAGATGATGAACTAGTTGAAAGTGTTGAACTAGTAGAACTTGTTGTAGATAGAGTACTTGATGTAGAGGAACTACTTGAAGTAGATGTTGATGTTGATGTTGTACTTAAAGTACTGGTTGTAGATAATGTTGAAGAAGAAGTGCTAGTAGAAGAACTTGTGGAAGTTGATGAACTTGTACTTGTGCTAGTAGAAGTGCTTGTTGATGTAGATGTTGAGCTAGATGTTGAAATAGTTGAACTTGAACTGCTTGTTGAAGTGCTAGTTGAAGTAGAACTAGTAGTAGATAAAGTACTTGAAGTTGATGTTGAACTACTAGTTGTTGAAGATGTTGATAATGTTGATGATGTGGAAGAAGTTGTAGATAAAGTGGATGATGATGTTGAAGTAGAACTTGAAGTGCTTGTAGTTGTAGATGTAGATGTTGTTGTGGAAGTAGATGTTGTAGTTGTAGTTGCTCCCCCATAAGTGCTATATCCAACAAGGAAGAAATCAACACCTACATTACTTATTTCTCCTTCAATAAGTCTACTTCCATCACATTCAACCATTCCCCATGCGTGTTGTTCTCCTGATGCTCCTCTAACAATATCTTCACTTGAACCATTCTTACGCAAACCATAATTTTGTGTGTAAATACCAGTAACAACTTCAATATATCCTCCTGTAGCTCCAGAAGGCAAAGCACTTAAATCTGTCCATGTACCAGTAGTGGCAATAGACAAATCTGTTGCATTAGTATTGAAAACTGAAAGATGTTTGGTGTATCCATTTAAGAAGAAATCACATCCTGTGCTTGTTGTATATCCTTCAAGTATTTCAGAACCATTAACTCCAATAATTGCAGCACCATGGTCATCAATATCAAGAGTTCTATTGTCTGTTGAACCATTTTTTCTAAATCCCCAATTTTGACCTGTTGCAGATGTTATTACTTCAAACATTGCTCCTGTTGCTCTCTCGCTTCCTGTATCAGAAGAAATGTTTATATCTTCCCAAGAGCTAGTTGAACTTAAAGATTTATCTGGCGAATTAGTAAAAAATGTTGCATTTCCGTCAAAATAACCTACAATAAATACATCAATATCTGTTGTGCTTCCTACATATAACTCAAGAATTCTATTTGCATCAACACCACAATTACACCAAAAATGTGAGTTAGCATATAATCCATTTATTCTATTATCTGTAGAACCATTCTTTCTCCAACCAACTGCTAGTTGCCCACTTCCAGCTCTAACAATATGCAAAATTACTCCTGTTGTTCCAACAGAAACTTGACTTGATACATCCACATCAGTCCATGCATTCGCACTTCCCGGAGTAATTTCAACTGGGTCAATCCATTCAACTCCTCCTGGAGCTAAAGTTGTTGAAGTTGTTGTAGAAGTACTACTTGAAGTGGAAGTTGTTGTGGAAGTTGAGGATGTAGTTGATGAAGTAGATAATGTGCTACTAGTTGAAGTGCTAGATGATGTGGTTGAACTTGTTGAAGTAGAGCTTGATGTACTTGATGATGTTGATAAAGTACTTGAAGTTGATGAAGAAGTTGATGTTGAACTAGATGTGCTAGTAGATGTTGATGTGGTTGAAAGAGTAGATGATGTACTAGATGTAGTTGAAGTTGAACTACTTGTAGAACTTGTAGTAGATAATGTACTAGAACTAGAACTTGATGTGCTTGTAGAAGTTGAAGTAGAACTACTTGTACTTGTACTACTACTTGTAGATAATGTACTTGATGTAGATGATGTTGAGGTTGATGTTGAGGTTGATGTACTAGTACTCGTACTAGATGATGTAGAACTTGTACTAGATGTACTAGTGG
>Ga0207997_1000305_pt1 | contig 24946 bp, 47 predicted proteins | sample AntAceMetag02UKN_FD_184777 | JGI IMG/M metagenome (GOLD analysis project Ga0207997, IMG submission 184777) | Saline lake microbial communities from Ace Lake, Antarctica - Antarctic Ace Lake Metagenome 02UKN (SPAdes) (version 2) | ecosystem: Environmental > Aquatic > Non-marine Saline and... | reverse complement strand
CAATATTAGTATTATCCACTGTTATTTTTATCCTTTTTTTCCAATCTTGTAACCATGCCATCTAACTCACCTTTATGGTTCAACTGCCTGTATTTCCATGTTCTTCCAGTGTGTACTGGTTCCAGAATCACACGATGCCCAAAACCATGCACATGTAGTATCGTTTGTATCTTCTGTTAGAGTAGTATAAAATGTTTGCCAAGTATCTGTTAACAACAATGAATCTGCTACTGTGTTATCATCATCGACATAAACATACCAACCACTACCCTGAGATTCTTCGTCTATTATTCTTATTTGTAAATCTTCTGTTCCTGTACCATTATTATGACACCATAAAATAGCATTAGTATCGTTTTGCCCCCACATAGAACCATTAACCGTTCCATCATCTACATCACATGTAAATTTATAAGTTATATTTTCATTTAAGCCAAAATTTACATCTGGTGCACTACAAATAGTATTATTACAGCTTCCTATTGTCGTTCCAGTACAACCTATTTGACCTTCTTCACAATCACAAGTTACACCTGCAGTATCGCCCTGTGCATTATCTCCACAATAATCTGCTGCTACCTTACAAGCTGCACTTCCGTCACATTTAGCGTCTGCTGCTGATTCATCTGTTTTATAAAAACATTCAAGCGTATCCCATCCATCATAATAGGGTGTTCCTGCACCCCCATCACATTCAACTATTCCACATTGTGTAAAATAATCTTGGTCTACGGCCTGATTATCACAAGCTCCTGCTCCGTCACATTCTTTACAAGTATCTGTACATGTATTTCCACCAGTATCATCCTGAGTATGGTCTGCTATTAAGTCACAATCCGAATCTGCATCAGAACATTCATAACAAACGGCACAATCTCCTTCCTCATCTCCTGTATAAATCTTACAAGCTCCTGTTGTACCATTACAATTTCCAGTATAACAAGTCGTAGCTGCACAATCAGCATCAGGGTCGCTATCTACATTGGCCACTCCACAAGTTCCTGATTGACACGCTACACATAAACCAGTACAAGTTGTACCTACATTATCCTCAGCATTATTGGGCATATTATCACATGAACCATCTGCAGTTCCATCATTACAATATTTACAGGCTGCACCGCAGTTATGCTCTCCGTCATCATCATAAACTTTACATACTGCAGTTGTTCCGTTACAATCACCAGTAAAACAATTAGTAGTTCCACAATCAGCATCGGGGTCTGAATCTATATTTGCTATACTACAGCTTCCAGACTGACACGCTACACATGAACCTTCACATTTATTAGAACCATCAGAATCTTCTGCATTATTGGGCATATCATCACATGAACCATCTGCAGAACCGTCGTTACAATAAGTACACGCTGCACAGTTTCCTTCTTCATCTCCAGAATAAACATCACAAGCTCCTGAGCCGTCACAATTACCTTCAAAACAATTAGTAGTTCCACACTCTCCATCAGGGTCTGAACCATCATCTATATCGTCACAAGTTCCGTCTGTTGATGGTGTGTTCGCAGCCAAACAGCTCTCACAATCTCCTGCACATTCCAAGTCACAGCAAACGCTTTCAGTACATTCTCCTGAGTCACATTCTTCATCTGTATCACAAGCTTCTCCATTTTCTAATAAAGGTGCTGTTGCTACATAAGCGTCAAACTCAAAGAATAGTTGACTAATAGCATTTCCTGAAATAACACAGGTGCTACTCGTTTGATGATACACCCCAAAAACTATTTTTAAATATCTTCCGCTTGTCTCTGAAAATAAACAGTCATTCCAAGCTGTATCTGAACTTAACGAACAATCTGAACTTAGCAAATCTGATTCTCCAGAACAAGCAGAATCATCACACACATATGCTTCGGTTACTTTACATGGATAAAAATATAAAGCACCATGATTTTCATATATCCTAAATCCTTCTATAGCTTTAGTAGAACCCATATCATAAATTATCCAATAAGGTAGTGCTTTCTGTGAGAACGGCATAGAACCCCAACTCCACCATGTTTCTAAGTCGTCATCAATGCTGTCTGAGGCCTCACGTCCACTATTTTCTCCAACAGAACTGCTCACACCACTTGGCGTAGTCCAATCGGCATTTAGGCTTAAAGTCTCTCCTGAGTTCATGCTTCCGAACCAAAATAAAAGTGATAAAACGTATGTAGTATTTCCATTCGGCAGAGTTACTTGTTTAATTTTCCATTCTATACTATCAGCATTTTCAAATTCATAATCAAAATCAATCCAAGAAATTGTCTTATTGTTCTCAGTTAGAAATACAAAACTGCTTGTCATGTTCGGTACTTCCCCACTCTTGTCTAATAACTGGTTTAACTCAAACCTCTCTGTTGTATAGTTCCATTGTTCTGTAGTTTCATTGTAGTAATCCTTTTTTGTAATCTGAATATATTTCAGTTTCTTTGCCTGTTCAGTAAATTTGGGATTTACCGCTATAATATATTCCATTCCTATATCATCAAGACTAATTGGTGTTGTGAAGTTTATAGGTATTTTCATCTTATCCCCAAATGTATTTGCTCTTACCCCTATTGATACTGGAAACGTCTGGCCTAAGACTGTTAGATTTCTCTTGTAACCTAACTCCTTTTCTTCGCCTGTAACGTTCTGAAATTCATAAGGATATTCCTCAAAATAAGGTTCAATACCATCCAATCTTGTAATCCATTTCGTGTATGTGTTTGAGTTCTTCTCGGCATGAACTCTCACAAAAGTATGTATGGGTGCATCGTTATATTTAGCATCATAAAGAAATATCTGCCCATATTTACTCGCATCAATTCCTGAAATCATCTTCTTTTGGTCGCCAATCCAAAGTCCTGCCTTGTTAATTTCGTTCCAACTTACTTCATTAAAATCTACTATTCCTTGACTTCCATTCTTAAATTCAACTACTTCCTTTACTTCATTAGACCAACTCGGAGAACGCCAACCACCTTCTTCTCCTATCCATAGAGGGTCTATAATTATATCCTGCATCAATAGACTTTCCAGTTCCAAACCCCACTTAACAGTCTGCGTCTTTCCTTTTATTCCATGAATTACAAACCTGTCTCCGTTAGGATGATACTTCTGAGAAAACCTTGCTATAAGAACATCTCCATCTTTAACCGGTCTTAAATATCCGTATTCATCATGGTTTACTGTAGCATACTTCTTTATTGTCGGCACTAATAGTTCAACATCTATATTTGGATTGGTAGGCATGAACTCTTCTATCCTATCTAAGTTAACCCACAGCCTTCTACTGGTGGTCTGTTTCTTAAATATAATGTCTCTATCTCCTGCGTGTTCAACCATTATTTCCCAGTAAGTAGAATTAACCTGTATCTCAGAATAACAATCTCCTCCGCAGTAAATATCCTCAGGCATCGAATAGGTCATACCAGATAAATTAAAAATACCTATTAAAATAAACACCAAAGGTACTGTTCCTCCAAGAAGCTTTGCTACAGTTTGCCATTTCATTTAATCACAAATTTTAATTAGATTATGTGGATTTTTTCCCTCGTATCTTTATTTTTTTATCTTTTATTTTTCCCCAGGTCTTTTCTGTTGTTATCTTTCCTCTTGCAACATCACCTAACAAGTGGTTAATTGTTTTTAATCCAATAACCTTAAAATGCTCACAAACATGGTTTGTTGATACATATATTGGATATTTTAGCTTCTTAACTTTCCTTGAAAACATATAATCTTCACTATATGCTATGTTACCCCACTCGTTGTATTGAAATCTAAACCAATTACCTGGTATGTTCTCTAATACATCTCTTCTCATTATTATACATCCACATCCAACACCATCAACTTCCAACAAACCATATTCATCAATTCTATCGTTATAATCCGACATGTTAACCATTGTATATCTATCACCAACCGTTGATTTCATAACCAACGGGTGTGGTACACCGTTTTGCATACCCATCACCGTAGCACTAACAACAGGTCTATTATAACTTATTATCTCCAACAAATTAAGTGGAGGTATATTATCACTATCTATCATAACCAACCATTTATTTTCTGGCTTCTCTAAAAACCTATGAACTATTTTATTCCTGTTGGCATCAACTGGGTTTTTATAACTAAACATTATAGTAATATCAAACCCTTCTGGTTTTTCCATTGCTGTTAGGAACTTTGCAAGATGCATTGAAATCTCACTTGCATTTGGTCCTATTGTTGGTATTGCTACCACTATTGCATCTTTCTTCTTCATCTACATAACACCTCTATATTAGTCTACGTCTAATTTCCAAGTTACTTCCAAAGAATCTCCGGACTCAACGTTAATATCACTTATAAACTGAGCACAAAGCATATCTCCTGTGGAGTCTGCATTAAGTACAGCAGATTCATTTATTGTACCTGTTGCGGTAAAAGCAAAGGTATTTACAAACTGTGAAGTATCTCCAGTAACATCTGTGGTTTCACTACTTGTGGTTGCGGTATCTCTTGATGTTTCTGTTACTAATTCCGTATCTCCAACAGCAAAAGCTTCTGTTGAACCAGTTCCTATAGCTATATTAGTAAAAGCGTCTCCTGCTCCAATTATTAGTAAAGCAACCTCAGCTTTTCCTGTATTAACTACAGTATTACCAACATTAAGCCTCTCCATTTTTAGGTCACCGCTTGCATCATAAAGCCTGTAGTCTACTTTTCCACTCAAACCGACATCTTCGTTTGTGCCTTTGTTTTCATATTTACTAAACTTCATTTTTTCGCCTCTTTTATTTTTTCTATTTTAACATTCGACCCAACACCCTTAACACGTGTACGGGTAAACGATTGTTTTATTACATTGTTCTTGTCTTTCAAAACAACCATAAGACCACCCTTACTATTTTCTTCAAACTTTGGCTTTGTAAGGACTTCCTTCTCTATTATTTCTGCCATTATATCACTCTCTTGCTATTTTTTTATCAATCCAATAAGGAAGGTTTTCTTGATTCTTTAATTTATAAAATAACCATACATATTTATCTCCAAGATGTGCAATACTAAATTGAAAACGACCTTCCAATCTTAAACTATTTTTTGGGAAATCAGATGACTCTTGTGGTCTTCTTGCTTCTTCTGATACTTTTATTTTAAAGTCATCCGAATGTATTAATAAACATATTTTATGATCTTCTACAATCTCTGGTAAATAAATTCCTTTTGACATTATAGTAAAAATTCCTGGAAGTTCTTTTGTTGCACCAGGATCTCCAATTGGAGCAACACCATGTACCTTCAACCATGCCTTTGGTTGAATTGGTTTATCAACAACGTTTAATTTTTTTGTTTTAAGCAATTTATTTGTAAGTATGTTCTTCTTAGTTACGTTTGCAGGTTCTGTAATTGTGAAACCTTGTAGGTGCTCACCAACATCAAATCTCATATCAGAATGGTTCGAAGCACCTCTCTCATGCCATTGTAGTATCCACTTTCTTGGAACACCCCTTTCAATAACATTTTTAAAATCTTCTTGTTTATGTTCTGTGAAATTTTCTGATACTTGTTCATATAAAAACACAACATCTTTATCCCAAAACGGTTCTGAAACAAAACTCTCTAAAACCTGATCTATTAAACCTTCACGCAGATTTCTTTCATATTTTTCTTTTGGATATTTAACTTTTGGTATATCGCTTAACAGCTTTGTCTTAATTGGAGTTGTATTCTTTAACCCCCTTTTTTTTAATTCTTTAATCATTAATTTGTGTGCATTCCATATATCTTCTTTGTTCCAACCATTTTTTAGTTTATATTCCTTATTTTTTTCTAATTTAGAATACCACTTGTTTAATATTTTATGGTCTTTAATTAAAATATCTTTTGATATGTCGCCAATTGTTTTTATATAATCTTCATATCTTTTATCTAGTAACTCTTCTATTAATTTAAAATCATCTATAAAAAATGTTTTTTCGTCTGGTAAAATTACATCCTTTGGAACATCAAATGGTTTAAAATCAAAAGAAAATACAAAATCTTTATCCTCTTCCTTTGGTTCAAATAAATAAATAATACCATAAATTTTATCTTCACCAAATAAATAAAGTTCTTTGCCTATAAAATCAAAATATTGCTTATCTAAACAAATCTCTTTTTTTTCACCGTTTAATATTTTCTCTGCTTCTAAGTCATATAAACCAAAACCAAGCCTTCCTGTTTTATTTAATAAATTTTCTAGTTTTAATCTCAATCCATCGAAAACAACATTTGCTCTAGAATCTATACCTTTTATTTCTCTAACGGTATCCTTCCACACAGGAACATCCAAACCAATTTGTGTAAACATCAAAACCTTTGGATCAAAATCTTTTAATAGTTTTGGAAGAGTTTTCTTTATAGAACAATGATTGTCTACCTTCTCATCCCAACCACCACCATCCCATATAAGAACATCAACATCCTTCAATAACTCTTTGGATTCTTTTGGTATCTTCTCGGAACTTGGAGCATTCGTATCAGAACAATAAAAATATTTATCATTATCTTCTTCAAACAAAAATCCAAAGTTTGGATACTTTTCTGATGTTTTAGAACAAGGCATTCGTATTGGTGTAATTGTTTTTCCTCCAAGTCTAAATGATTTGTATGATTCTATAAAATTAATATCAAACTTATCCAAAGATTCTGGTGAAAAAGAATCCAAAACACGTCTGTATGTTTCCTCTTCTAAAAAAATTGGAGTTTTGTCTCCACGTGCTAATCTATTTAAATTAGCCAATCCACCAACAGAACCTTTCAATCCATTTGTTATTAATATAGAATCAATTTCACTAATATTACCAATGGCAATTTGTTTTTCTATATCTTCAGTAACGTTTATAAGTATGTTTTCATTACCACTTAAAAAAAGAGATGATTGTAATCTTCTATCACGTGAAAGTGGTCTTCTCGCACTTTCACAAACAACACTATCAATACCTTCTACTGGAATTCTAGATGTGGGCCCAGTACCAACAAACACTAGTTCTGTCACTTAACTTCACCAGGTATTTTATCTTTTTTCTTTTTTTCAATTCTTTCCTCAAAGTCATCCTTTCCCTCGTTCTCTGCAGGTCGTGCTGTTTCTACTTTAAGCTCTGGTAGCTTTTCTGTTTTTCTTATTATATTCTCAAGTTCGGTATCAACTGTTAATAATTTTGAATTTACATAATCCTTTAGTCTTTCCATTTTATGAGGATCTTGCCAAACCATTTTAGGTTTCGCACCAAAGTCTCTCTCTTCTGCTATTACAGAAAATATTTTATCTTCAACAACATTAGAAATAGACTTCTGTAACATTGAAATGTTTCTCCTAAATAACTCATCTTGCTTCTCCAACGTTGCCTTGTTTGTATCCTCACTTATACCAGTAATATATGGTCTTGGAATACCTAAACCAGCAATTATAAGATCAACAAAATATTTTAAAGAAACTTGCATTTTTTCTGGATTTCTTGATTCAAGATATTCAATAGACACCCACTCAGGTATGGTAATAGAATCGCTTGTTTCCATGTTTCTGAGTTGTTTGTCCATCCAATCTATATCTTCCTGTGTTGCTGTTTTGTTTTCATTACCACACTTTGCAACTATTATTGGATAACCACGTCTATAAACAGCTTCTCCTAAACCATTCTCTATGTTCATTTTAACTTCAATTGTATTATAAACAGGCTCTATTAAACCAATACCATTCAAAGAATCTCCAATTGTATATAATCTAAAATGAACTATCTCATCACTATCAAATTTAATAACTGGTTTTCCATCTTGTCTTCCTAGCTTTTCTGGATCTATTTTTGAAGTATCGAATCCATAAGGAAGGTGCTGTACATAACCAACAGGTAGACCATCGTCTCCATATAATATATTTTTATTGTTATCACGTTTAAAATCCATTGTTTTTGGATCTATCCAATCCAAAGAAACAACTCTAGAACCAGTTTCGTTTTTAATAAGTTCAATATAACAATTTCCATATATACAAAGGTTTTGTACTATCTTTAAAAGAATAAAACGAAAATCACAATTTTCCATAAAATCTCTAATTTCTTCTTCGTCTTTTGTATTAGCAGCAACAATGTCAAAATCATATGTAAGAAATTCCTGTACCATTTTATTTATTGCATTAAAAATTAAACCATCTCTAACATAAACCAATTCAAGTTTATCTGGTGATATTCTTGCTAATTTTTGTGGAACACGTTGTGAAATTGGTCTAGAATAAACTTTTGTTTTTGTTTTGCTTTTTAGAAAAATAGATTTAAGGCTAGAAGTGAATTTCATGGTATATATATTGTCTAAATAGGAATATAAAGCTATCGTTTAAAACGCAACATTAAGTGGATTTTTATTACTAGTCTTCCTATTTTCAGAAGCTGATCTTCTTTTATGTGTTGCCATATATCTAACACCAGATGAAAACCGTCTACCAGCTTCAAGCGCCAAAGCCAAAGAATCTACACAATCATCGTGTTTTGCAACAGATTTGTATAATTTATATGACGATTCTCTATCAACAATTATATGAGTAAGCTCTTCAACCAGTTGGTCTGTGATTGACATTGTTGTAGAATCGTTCTGATCTCTTGGTATTGTAACCTCAGAACCACCAAATACATTAACTAAATTAACATATAACTCTTTTTTGTTCTTTGCTGCAAAATCAAATCCCATAACAGGTAAACCACGAGCACGCATCTCAGATACAAATGTTCTACCAAAATTTGAAGCATCTGCTAGAATACGTATTGGCTTAAAATCATTATTTAGTTTTTCCAATCTACATATTTGTTCTCTCCAATGAACACCACGCATCCTTTCCATTTTCAATACTACATAATTGTCACCTATTTTTTCAACAACTGTAAACACACTCCAATCTCCTGTTGCTGATAATGCAAAATCAGCACCGATAAATATCTTTCTTTCCTGATTATCGTTTTCGATGCTATTAATAAATCTACTTTTACCATCAAAACATTTTATTATCTTTCCAAGTGGTATTGGAGCATCCTTACCAGAAGTAATATTTAATAGATATTCACGATTGTAATCAAGTGCACCCATCTCTTCTCTAGCATCGTCTAAAACATCTTGTGGAAGTCCTTCTGGGAAAAGAAGTACACCATCTTTTGTTGCAGGATATTCCGTAAACTCAAATTTCTTGTTCTCCTTAAACTTCTGCATCAAATCTATTAGTGTTCGTGGTGTGCCTATTGCCATCAAATGACCACCCAAACGTTTTATTGTTGGTGATACAGCAGAATTATATATCTCTACATCTCTATATAAGGATACTTCATCTAGAATTAACCAATTGACATGGAGAGTTCTAATAGAATCAGAGAATGGTTTACATCTAACGGAACAACCAGTGGAAGTATTCAATAGAGTTTTTGTCCATGATAGATTTTTGCTTAATGGTTTCAAAACGTTTAGTATTTCATTGTCTTCAATATAGTTACGAACCTGCCCAAGTAGATATTTAGAATTGTCAAGATTGTTTGATACTACAAGGAATTTCTCCTGTTTGTGATAAAGCATTCTCCATAGTGGAAAATAAATACTGAGTATAGATGTTTTACCAGATCCTCTACAAGCAGCGATTAATGAACGCTTGTTCCTCAAAAACGCATCAACCCATTCCTCATGGAACTTTTTGATTATAATTGGTTTATTGTCATTGTTGAGTTTTAGAATTTTTTCGCAGAAAAATTTGAAATCCATCCTAGCATTAAACATAAGCTCCTCGACAGAATCTACACCAGACTCTTCGAGAATTTCATCACGAAGCATCATGGTATATATATGTACTGAATAGGAATATAAAACTGTTGGATTTGTGAGGCGATAGCTTTATATACTCATTTTACACATATATATACTATGAAGTTCGATAAAACACGAGAATTAAAAGAGGAATTAAAGAAAGAATCTGACAAACATAAAAAGAATTTATCAAAGGCTGCAAAGAAAAGTTCGGTATTAACATTTGAGTTTGCAGAAAAAATGTCAGATTTAGTACACGTTTATGCACAAGAAATTGATGTATGTTATATAATAATGGTACTAGAAATAATGAAAATGCACGCATATTCAAAAACACACGAAGTAAGTAAAATAAAAGATATGAAAAAACTGATGGAAATACAAGCAAAACTATCAGAAACAAATGAAACAACACCGAGTTATATTGGGTGATAATGTGGGCTATATATACGTAATGACAACAAACAAAAAATTGGATGAAAACACTATGGTAGAAATACTGGAGAAGTTTCCATCAATAAAAACATTTGGAAAGATTTCAAGTGCATTTCACGAGATGATGTAATGAAAGCATTTGTATGTAAGAGATGTAAGGTGAAACTATTGGAGATAAACATCGACTATGATAATAGTGGAAAACCGTTGTGTCCAATTTGTGGACAGCGTATATACAGTGATTAATATGAAATGTGCCATTTGTGGCAAAAAAAACAGGATGGAGTGGTTATATTATGGAAGATGGATTTGCAGCGATTGTTGGAGAAAAGAAAAACGAACCGAAGGAATCAAGCGAATTAAAAGAATTAAAGAGGATTACGAAATTGCTGAAGAAGATATATGAGGTTGTAAGATGTTAATGAAGTTAAAGCAAAGAAAAAAACCAGATCATAGGTATTTTTCCCTTTATATACCAAATTGTGTTGGATTGAATACAATAAAAGAAATGTTGAAACACGAATTAGATGATATGAATAATGGTATGAAACCTGGTTGGGGTAAACAAACAACTGTGCTGGGAGTAGAAACGCTTATAAAGGAAGTTGAAAGCTTAAAGGAGCTTCCAGAAAACGGGATTGCTATATTCGTTGAAGCTTTTAAACACACAATAGAAAGAAATGTTAAAACGTGGAAAGTTGTTCCACCAAAACCAATAAAATATAAAATATATTGGTGCGATGATAAATTCGAAACAGAACATCTAGAAGAATTAATGGTGATTAAATGAGAGAAGAAGAACTAAAAAAACGATTATCAATATTAGAAAGAAATAATATTTTGCTATCTGAGAGAATTGCTGTCTTGGAAGAACGATGGATGGCATTTGGATATAGAATAGATATTGATAGTGAGTTGTTAGATTAAGGTTAAAATATGGATTGTATGAGTTTTTTATATGGATTTATAGGTGGCGTTGTATTTACATTAGTAGCAGCGTTTTTGTATACGTATTGGCAAATCAAGCAGTACAAAAAGAATCCGAAAAAAACAGAAGATAAGATAAAAAAGCGAATGGAATCGCTAGGGTATTAATATGGGCTGCTGGACACGAGTTTGTAAGAAACATCTAAAACGTGCAATGGAACACACATACGTTGAAGATGGTGAAAAAATCATATTCTTTGGATCATCGCCAGACGCTGATAGGCGCTGCCGCTGTGACTTTCCAGATTGTAAAAATCGAGCTTATTATGAATGTCTTTATTCTTCAGAAAACTTAATCAAGGAAATAAGGAAAGGCACATTTAAAACAAAACCATTAGACAAAAACTTTTTGGAGTGTAAAATGTAAAATTTTTGGATGATCAAATGATGGCAATTGTTAGAATACTAGAAAAAACACCGCTTATAGGTAAAACTGTAGACGAAGTTCAAGAAGAGTTTGACATAAATATATCAAATCTCAACGGAAGCGATGTTTTATACACAGATATAAAGGTAATGGCAGAAGGAGAATACAAATCAATAAAAAGATTCTGCTTAACATCATGTACTTTAAAGGAGGAGATGAAATGAAACAATTGGATAAGATGAATGAGGTTGTAGAGGCACTTGATAAGTGCGGTGTTATCGTAACTGAAGTTAGTGCTGACCTAGTAAGATATGGTTCAAGCGGAGAAACAGATGGACGCCGCTTTAAACTTTACTGCTATATAAGAGACTTTGACAAAAACGAACAAAGCTTATATGAAAGAGTAGAGAAGATTGAGAAGCTCGTAGTTGAACCGGATCCAAGATTAGTTCATATGGCTAAGAGTGGAAGTAGATAATAATGAAAGATAAGATAGATAAATTAGTGGAAGAGAGAGAAAAAGACTACAACAAACTACAAAATTTGCTGTTTGATACAGTTAAAAAATGGGAGAAAGATTCGATACTTTCACCAAAAGAAAAACAATTTGATATGAATGTTAGTATTCGACCAGTAAAAGAGAAAAGTGGTACTTATATCGAAATCGCAGTGCCACAGCCGAGTATAAAAGGCGAGATTAAAAATTATATACAGATGATCGACAGTGAATCTAATGTTATAGCGTATATATTTATTTTATAAAGGAGGTGAGATTATGGGAGATTTTAATTCGTATGAGAAGAGAGAAATGCACAAAGCAGTTTGTTCCGAATGCGGTAAGGACTGTGAAGTGCCGTTTAAGCCAACTACAGGCAAACCGATTTATTGTAGAGACTGTTATATGAAAAAGAAAAAATGGTAAATATGTTTAATTCTAAAGGATTGCTAAGCAGTACACGATTGGATTGGAGAACGCCAAAGAAGATTTATGCAGAGCTAGACGGGGAGTTTCATTTTGATTTTGATCCCTGTCCAACAAATCCCACATTCGACGGATTGAAAATCGACTGGGGAAAATGCAACTTTGTAAATCCACCATATGGAAGAGAAATCGCTGCTTGGTGTAAGAAAGCTTACGAAGAGCATTTGAAAGGCAAGACTGTCGTTATGCTTGTGGCATCTCGTACGGATACTGCTTGGTGGCATGATTATATAATGAAAGCTGATGAGATTCGACTTATTCGTGGGAGATTGAAATTTGACGGATATTCTGGTTCTGCACCGTTTCCTAGTGCTGTCATAGTTTTCAGATCGTAAAATTGAAATTTTTGTAAAACTGCATTGCAAGGTCACATATACATATATGAAAAATGTTTAGGAAATTAGACACCCCTATGCAGTAGTTACAACATTGTTACTACTTCTAAGTTATATTATATGCGCCATTATTTTTTCACTGAATAGTAATAACAAAACCTATATACTATAACATATACTTCTTATTATCTATATTGGAACCATTAGGATTCATCGTCAGATGTCGTATTACAAAGCTTTATATATAGTCTTATTCTAGTATAATTAGAAAATGAGCATTACAACAATTAGCTTGTGATGTGATGTTATAGATGAGTAGTAACAGATTACGTGCTTGATTACTATAAACACTATTTACTACTTGTTAATGATTAATGTGCATACGTTCAAATAGTAATGAACAGAATAAAAAAGCGAGATGTGATAAAAAAGATGTTAAACAAAAAAGCATACGAAACAATCACTTTAAACAAGTCAAAAGCGTCAAAAAAGTTTGATAGTCGCTTTAGAAAAGTGCATATTAAAGCAATACTATCAGAACTTAGAAACAATAAGAATAACGAATTAAGAACAGATGCAGAGCAATTGAATACAGATTTGTTTAAAGAGAAGAAAATTCAGAAGACAAACAGATATGCACATGAATTAAAAAACTATGTACACATAAACAACGCTATTGTTGACGCATTAAGTACAAAAAGTAAAGCTGAAGTTGAAAAAACACTAAAAGAAAAATATGCAATGAGTCTTAATGACTTCTTTAATGAAAGACTAGCAATAGACATTTCAGAGAAATCAGTTGAAAGTAAAGATGTATATGATAATAAACTAATCTTAATAACAACAATAGATAAACAGAGAGTACATAAAACACAAGAAGCATATGATAAATGTATGTGTTCTGACTTTACTGAAACGACTTGCCCTAAGTAAGTCACTAAGTAGTGATGAAATGAGCTACTATCTTCTATATGCAACGACAAATAAAAATATAAAGAGATGTGATACTATGATAAACGATATAAGCAATGAAAACATGAAACTAAAAACGTTCAGATGTAAAAGATGTAAAAACAAATTTGATGCATATAAACAACATGAAAGTAAATTATGCCCAGATTGTTTTTTAATAGAGCGTGATGAAAATGAATAAAACAATCAAATTCAGACAAACTGAAAATGTAATGCAAAACTCAGAGAGATATATAAATGCAAACACAGAAACTTCAGTAATGAGATTCAGACAGAGATATATAGAGACTAACAAAAACGTTAATGACTTCTTTGATATAATAAGCGAGAGTGATAAACGTGCAAATAAGCTTTAATACAGAAATAAACAGAATACAAAAGCAAATAGTGAATAATCAAACAGCAATAACAAGAATTATAGATGTGAGAGAAAACGCACTAAATAAAATAATGAAATCAGCAAAGAAAGAAATAAAATCTCTACTTGCTGATAATGAGCGACTTGAGAAGTGTCTTAAAAAACTTCAATGATGTCGCAACTCTTTTATTTTTATAAACAGATCGAGGTGATAGTGTGATAAAACTACAAAATATAGATAAAACAAAACTTGAATTAATGAACATATTTGATAACATATCAAGAGACTTAGAAGCAAAACTAAAAATGACAACAGAAGAAGATAGTTACAGAATAACAGAAATAATCTGGAAAGCAAATGAATGTAACTTAAAATTAATCTTCACTAGAGAAGTTGATGAAGATAACTCTTTTGTAGTAGAGTTTAACAATATGTTCGGAATAACAGCAGAAGAAATAAGAAAAACAAAAATAAAGATGAAAGAAATAATGAAATAGATACGTTGATAAACATGAAAAAATATACTAAATTCGGAACAGAAAACGGAAACGTTTTCCTTGAAATAGTGGAAACTACACTACTTGGAAAGCTATTCAGATAACCCAAATTTCCCCAGTAGGAAACTGCTGGGGATCTTTTTTTAGGTCAAGATATAACACTGTTATATTTCGGAACCGTGAGGTGTCAATACTATGTATATCTTTTTGGAACCGTATCCGGAAAAGAATTTAAAGAGAATTTGAACGGAACCACAAGGTGACAATCTTAGGCAATCCTTTCTCTGGAGAATTTAAATGGATTTGCCTCAAGCGGAGAATTTAAACGGAGTGGGGCCCAGGAAGAATTTAAAGGCACCACGTTAGGCATGGATCCGGAATAGAATTTAAATGAAATCGATTCGTCATCCTAGGCACCTAGCCTTGGTTATACGTTAACGTAATACGTTACGTAACGTTAGGTACCTCAAGGTACAACGTTATGCCATTAGCGGAACGGAACCTGAAGGAGAATTTAAACGCCTGGTGTTGGCACCATACGGTATATAAATTTGAACGCCTTTACGTTTATGTTACGCTCTGGGGCCCTGACGGATCCATTCAAACGGTTCCTCGCTACGTAATTCTGATGATTAGCGTGGCGTTTTCTGAAAAACGTTGAAAAAACGTTAAAATGTGGTCAAATTGCATGGCATTGGCACCAAAAGGAATTTAAACGGAACCATTCTATTGGTCCATGTTGATAAGTTTTCACGGTGTAAAATTATGGATAGTGTTGTCTAACGTTATTAGCCTGACGAATAAGGCATCCACGTTAGGAATACGTTTACGTTAATGTTTACGGTATCGTATTGTACCTTGTTATGGTATCTTCTATCTAGCTAATTTAAATGGTTTCTATTTATATGTTCCTTTAGTAGGTAATGATTAATTCCAAGCAGCGGAACCTAGTCGGTATCGTTGGATCGTATTCTTATTAAAACGTGATTAATAACTGGTTAATACGACATTTGACGTATTGCATAGCTTTATATATACACTAATTCTTATTATATTAATGATGTGAATATTCAAGATGACAGCGGATATTTGCGGATGTAAGCCAATACAATAAAAAATACGGAGGTGAGTGCATGGCACTCAACATAACAGCATACGAAGGAGTATCATTAACTAAAAGCGGTGGAAGAAACAAAATATTTGATACTCGGTTCACTAAGGAAACAATGAAAAAGATACAGGAGGAAGTAAAGAAAGGAGAGATAAGAACGGATGCAAAAACAATTACTTCTGTGTTCTTTAAAGGCGGGAAAGTGGGAACTACAGGAAGAGTATCGCATGAATTAAAGAACTTTATACACATAAATAATGCGGTGCTTGACTACATAAACAGAGAAGGAGAAGACAAGGCAAATGTAATATTGCAGAAAGAAGGAATGACAGTAGATAACTTCTTGGAAGATGCAATAAACATAAGAGTGGATTCAAAGACAGCAAGAGTAAACGGCGAAATGACGGAAATGATAATATTAAATGAAGGAGAGCTAAACTTTTCGCATAAAAACGAAAACTCTTGGCAGAAATGCTTGTGCAGTGAATTTTCGGAAATGTACCTGAACAAGTAGTAGGAACGAACAGACGGAACAGAAGCTGATGATATGAGGCAAGTCTTTAATATACAAATGAGGTGGTTTGATGAGATGTGAGATAAAAGGAGTGGCATTTCAAACGATAGATGATAATGGAGAGTTTTATCTGGCTGATGGTATAGATTTAATGGTAATAAAACATGGATGGAAAAAATCAGCTATTATTGTATTTGGAAGTCTTTTAGTAACAAGTGTATTGGTATTGCTGGTAAGGCTTGGATATCTACCAGTATTCTAATTTTTTTAAGCGGTTTGAGGAACCACGAGGGTTAGTGAGGAGAAATGGCATATCTGTGTTACTACTCCTTAGTTAATATTATTAGAATTCTCCTCATACTTCCTCACTTCTCCTAACATTTCCAAGTTCACCCAAGTTTTTCCAAGTTGGTGTGGAAAGGCTTAAATAGGGTATCAAATTCGATTTTGACCCTAGGTATAAAATGTTGTGGTGGAAGCGGTTTGGAAGCACTTCACCTATTTTTTGAACAGCTTAAAAATGCCATGCGTTATATTGAATAATGGTATTTGGAATCTTGTAGCTATTAAATACAAAGGATAAAAAAATCCTGAGTGTTGTGCGTGAAATCGCTTGGCGCAGGATTATGTTAAGAATTTAAAGAGTAGAAGCATTTGGAATAAGGAATTCAAATCCTGCGTCTTTGAGTGTTGGAAAGTGGGGCGTACACGTGTACGGTGTACGGTCTGTAACACTTAAATTTGATAGTCTGGAGAGATGAAAACCGAATTTCGTACACGGATCCGTATCACGTTGTTTGGAAAAACGTGGAGAAGCGAGGAGAATTTGAGAAACTAGGAGATACTTGGGCTTAACTATTTATATACGGTGTTACTATATATTATATATAATAATATAAAGGAGATGATATTATGAATAACCTAACAACATTAGGAATGAAAAAAGAAACAATATTAACATTTAATATTAAAAAAGCATTAAAAAGTAAGGAACTTGGAAGAGTAATAACAACGGATCAATTTATGTCTATGTTACTTAACCAATAAAATGGTGATATAAATGGAAGATAGATTAAGATGTAATATGAGGATAAGTACTGAAGTAAGAGAAAGGTTTAATAAGAGAAAAAAACATAAGGAATATTGGGATAAAACAGAACTTTGTGCAAATGAATATCTTGAGTATTTATTGGAAGTAGAGGAATCACACTCTGGAGATTCTCCTAAACATATACACTTCTTTGATAAGGATTTCTACGAGAAACTAAAAATAATAATGTTCAAATCAGGAATATATAGCTTGGAAAAATTCATAGATAAAAAGCTAGATATAGATAACGAATATAAAAAAATAATAGAATATACTAAGGACTAAATAAAACGTTCTATAATATATATGGATAAACGGATATATATATCTATTGCCTAGCTGGTCCAAGTTGGTCCATGGTTGTTATTAGGAGGTGGTTATTGTGGTGTACGAGGCGTGTACGACCTCATTTTATGATAGGATGGAGTACTCCTAGTATCAAAATTAGGAGTTGAAGGATGTACGGATTTGGGATGTACGGCTTCCAACCTATTAAATTTGATGGTTAGGAGGCGTACACGGTGTACGTGTACGAGCTACTTTCCAACACTCCGAACACTCAGGATTATCTGGGCACGGTGGTGACTTCTTTTACTCTGGAAAGCTTCCAAATCGAAGATTGGTTTTCTGGATCAATATAACTCACAACACGCAGGATTGTGTTAATCTTAATAATACTGTGGTTATGGCTCTATTCTACACTAGATTTGATTTACACGCATGGTGAAAACAGGCTATTGTGGCAAAATTCCGACATCGTATGGTACGCCACACAATGGAACGTCTTCCAAAGCTCTTCCAGTGTGCATAGCTTTATATACGCAGAAAGTCATATATTGTTATAATAAAAATAATCCCAGATATTAATCTGGAATGATGTGATATATATGCTAAATAAGATAGAATTTCAGGACGCAACAATAATCAGTGGTAGGAGAACTACTAAACTTCTCAGTAAGGAAATTAATATGTCACAGCAATTACTGGGTTGGAACTATGTAGTGAGTTTGAAATGTATCAAGGATTACTTCTCGGTTAGCAAAAATGTTGCTGGAAAGATAATGAAATATCTTATTAGGCATGATAATAGATATAAGGATGAATATGAAGGAAAAAGAAGAATAAGATTAAGGAAGCAGAGAGAATTAAAGCGGCTCAATCAGCATTTTAAGGCTGATATTGCGGCTGAGAAAGCAGGAATCTTCTTTAATAATGTTCATCAGATAAGTAACAAGGCTCGTAACCTAGGCTATGTCAAAGGCGGTTACGTGGAACACAACGAAGATTACAGCAAGGAGCATAATGAGGGATTATTGCTCTCACTTAATATAAACAGGAGCCCGGTATCGTCCATTTAAGCGAAGCTACGGTGCTAAGTTTGGCAAGGATTAACCTCTCTAAAAAACAAAAGTCTTGGTAGCCACGAAATAAGTAGATATGGTATTACGAAGTAGGCAGATGAGTAGTAGTTTTCGGACTAGGTTTTTAATTAAACAAAGTCTGGATGCGAAATTCGTTACTGGCTGTGGTAAGCGGCTTATTGTATTTATTATTTTTTGCTTACTGCATTACTCTTACGGATTCTGGATCGAGCTAATTCTTTGGTTGCTTCATACGGTCCAGAATCTTTCTTTTCTCTAAAGAGTATCATCATAAAAACGCTATCGAGTTCGGCTGGTGAAAGTCCAGTGGTTCAGAATAGGTACGGTCATAGACACATTTTATGGTGATAAAGGTTGGTGTGGTGTCTCTATAAGTAAGTTAGGAACGTAAAGACTTTAATTCTTAAATGTTGTTCCAACACACACTAGCTACTCGGAGATTAAATAACAATGGCTTCGACCTACCCATTACCGATTGGTAATCTACTTGGTCTTAACGGAGCTATTATTATACTGGTGAAAGACAACGTATCTTTGGTATTAACTAGGTATTAGCATGAGGGTATCATGACAACGCTAACGGAGCCCCTGTCAGTCTTGGTACTTGGGTCGTTGTCCACCAATGTATAATATGGGTAAATAATGGTCACAGTATCACCTTTGGAATCGGTCCCTTCCAGTGTGTTGGGCAGAAAATACATAACTTGTGGGGCAAGTTACCCCGTAGAGGAAGTGTAAAGGTTTTGTATGCTTTATTTACATTTCCTTTACGGGTTTTATATTTCGGTCTATGAAATCTAGTGGATGTTGTTTGATGGTAGCTCATTATTCCCACATGGTTGATGATTAGTCCATCAATTCTTTATTGATTCTTTTATTAAAATAAAATAACGGGGGTGAAATTATGTTTGAAGGCTTAAGAGAAACCGGTAGTTTATTGGCAAAAGTAGTAGAGTCCCTTTTAGATTTTGGTTTTGAGGGTATACTTTGGGCAATATTCTTCGGTATAATATTTCTTGCTAGTTTGAAAGTTTGGGATATTTTTTGTAAAAACAGAGGCGTTAAAAAATGATTGAAGTTGGCGAAGTTGTAAATTGTCGTGGTGGCAATTTAAAAAACGGAATTGTTGTGGGCTTAGCACAGGAAGGTCCTAAGTGTCGTGTTCTGAAAGTTAGGTGGAAACCTGGTTTAATTCAAGATAGAATTGAGAAGTCACTTATCGGAACACACAAATATACACTCCCTTTTTAATTTTGAGCATATTAAGTTGCGGCTTATATGCGAAATAAGGAGGAGGTGAAGCATGGCTTTGATTGAGCCAGAGGTAATAACAGAAATCGCAAGTCAATTGAAGGTTCCGGCAACATATATATTTGATGTAATGGTTAAAGCACAACCAATTATAGGAATGAAAAATATCTGTTTGTTGGCAATTTTCTTAATAACTACTATAATATCATTAAAATACTTTTGGAATAAATTTGAATTTGTAGACGATGATATAATGGAAGATGGAAAAAGAACAACAAAAAAAGTAAAAAGAGATGAAAATGAAACGATATTTTTTACTGCTATATGTGTGGTGGTTTTTGTTGGTATAATATCCATTGTATTACTTTCTTTAAGTGGTAGTTTGGATGCGATTTTATTACCTGAATACACGGCAATACAAGAAGTTGCACGGTTTATTAGATAACTTTCTTTTTTAATTTTGAGTCGGATAACTTGCGGGTTTCTGGCGAATTAAAAGAAGAGGTAATAGTATGAAGAAAATTGGTTTAGAAAAAGAAATGTTTTTAGTAGGCAATGATGGTAAATTGGTTCAACCAGGTGAATTTCATTTGCCTATAGATGATTGTGGCTATTTGGTTGAGATAAGAGGAGAACCATCAGATAACCCATATGAGGCAGCGTATTCTCTAATGGGAAAAGAAATGGAAATAAAGGAAAAAATAGGAAATGAATTGTTAGATGTAGTATTGGTTGCAAATACGTTTTTTGATAAAAGAAAACATAAAATTTATTTTGATAGTATAAGGAGAGGATATGTGAAAGGAATAATAAAATCTAATAATCTTTATGGCAAAAAACAGAGAGAAGATAATTTAATGCGAGCAGGATTACATGTTCATTTCTCGGATATGACAGAAACCAAAATATTTTCTGATGGTAAAACTGAAACAATAATACAATACAAACAATTAAACATACCAGAAATTGTTAGGAATTTGGATATAATATTTAAGAAAGAAATAAATGCAGCGAAACGTATTGTTGGTGAATATGAACTGAAGGAACATGGCTTTGAATATAGAAGTTTACCAAACAATATGAGTGCTTTAGTGGTTGCTAAAGCGGCATTTAAATTACTGAATAAATATTAAAAGAGGTAATATAATGTATTTTAAGAAGTTCTATGGTACTGGTATAAGAACAGAACACATAATTAGCGATAATTATATTGTTAAATACAAGGAAAGGAAGTTTTATATCTCAAAACTAACAGATAAGAAAAACCTAGGTAATTGGGCTTTGGGTGAATATGGGGTTGCAAGAAGATATAGTATTCCAAGAACAATTGGAATATTTAAAGATTTGGATAGTCTCACAGAATACATTTTAAGAATTTTTAATTTAAAGGGTAGAGTTGGTTATTCATATATAGCAGGAAGCACAATGAAACAATATAAATTCTATTTGGGACCATCGGAAAGAAAAGATGAAAATGTTAATGGTTATTGTACCGTATGTGGCAGTGAAGTTAAAGCTAAAAACATGTATGGTTTTAATCTTAATGAAGTAGAAGATTGGAAATGTAACCATTGTGGTGGAAGAATGTCTATTAGAAGACCAGAAATAGGTGAATATTAATGTATAAATATATGTTATACATCGGAAAAAGATATATGACACATACAAAGGAATGTGAAAACAAATTAACATTTGAAGAGGATGATGGTCTCATTAGATTAAGAGAGATAGAAATTTATAAAGGAAAAGAAAAATGTAAACGGGTTTTCACAATTAAAGGCGGGTTATTATATGATAAACAAAAATATACAAATAAAGGAAAGTTTAAATGTTTTTTTTGTAAAGAAAATAAACATGAGAGAACTGGTAAATACTTTAAGGAAGCTAAGGTTTGTTCTAAATGCTTGAAGCGGGTTGAAAATGGAGAAGTATTAACAATAAAATGAGGTTTTTGAATGATTAGAAGATATATTCAAGGTTTGATTTGGTCGATTATACTTATGTTATGTATTATATTTTTAGTATATTTGGCAATGTTTCTTTTATATAAACCTTTGTTGTGATTAAATGTATACAACCCTAGGGGATTTACGTAAAAAAGATACTCTAACAGAGAGAGAGGAGTATATTCTAAATTTCTTTTATGATTTATCAAATGACTTGGAGGTGTGGATCAATGAAGGGTGAAATAAAATATTGTTCAAGATTTAATATTGATGGAACATTTGAAAAGAACGTAATAGCATACGGTTGTAAAATATTAGAAACATACAAGGATGATTAGATGGAAGACAAATGGATGTTAATACCAATTTTAAAACAACAATGGATAAGGACTAAGAATTTTAGTAATTATAAAAAGATTACAAAAGAGATACTGGTGAGGAAATGAGCACAAGAAAATTTAATGAACTTTCTGAAAACGAAAAGGAATTAGTTAGAAAGCATTTTTGTATTTGTATGACGGATAAATCTATGGATTGTTATAAATTACACAAAACAATAGAAGATTTCTGGGAAGCACATAAGGAAATGGATTATGAGTATTGGCGATAATATGAACGATTATATAAAGGGTTGATATAATGAATAAACAAGAAAGAGACAATTTATTGAAGGTTAAACGCATGGAACTCAGAAAAAGATTCCATATAATGATTAATGGATCGCCTCTTATAAATAAAGAAGCGGTTAATGATATTATTAATGAAATTATGGAAAAACCAAAGTTGTGATTAATATGGGAGCAAAATGTAGAGTTTGTAATGGTTATATACCATCAAGAGGCGAAAGTTTTGGAGGTATGAAGATATGTGGTTGTATTAAAATATCACAAAAAGAAATGATTTGTCTCAAACAAATAATCGCAGAAAGGAGAGATTGTGGGCATCCGGATCCTGCTTTGGAGCAGTTTTATAAAAGATGTTGTGGTAATTAAATGGGTTTATTTGGAAATATTATTGTATTCGCAATATTATTATTTCTTTGGTTGATATTTATTGAATCTGGTTTTATTGATTACAAATTGGCATTTTTATGTTTGCTTGTTTGGTTATCGGTTAATGTGAGAGGCGATTAAATGAAGGTAAAAGAAAGTTGTTATAAAGAATATAGTATAACAGAAAAGGAATTAAAGAAAGCACTTGGAATTAAAGGGAAAATAAATTATATTTATTATAGTTTGATGAATAAAAGACTTGACATAAAGATAAGAGGTGATTAAATGGATTATACAAAACGATATTGTTCAGATTTGGTAATTTGTCCTAAATTTGAGGAAGATGAATGTAAATCTGGAAAAGAAGTTAACTGCGAATATTATCAAATGCGGCATAATACTTATAAATTATGGGGAGATGAATATGAATAGATTTGGTAAACAAATAATAAATAAAAAACCAATAAAGATTGATTGGCACAAAGAAGAAAAGATATTTGCTTCATTTGAAGCAGATGACGGTACAATTGTAGCAACAGGCAAAACAGAAGAAGAAGTTATAAAGAAAACAATGAAAGAATTTGGTGGACCTGAAGAGGATATAGATGAATGTATTGAAGAAGGTGATGTTTCTATTGTAAAACTTCCTAAGATATTAAAAATAAACATTGAAGAGGAATGTAAAAACGAAACTGAAGGAATGTTCTTTATTCTTGAAAATAAAGATGTGGAAGTTATCAGAGGCGATGAGTAAATGGCACTACCAAAATGGTATTTAGATAGGGCATTTGGTGAAAACAAAGAAAAAGATAAACTATTTAAAATATTAACAGGAGCTACAATTCAAGATATTGTTATATCTGAAAACATTAAAAATAATGAATCGTTGAGGCTTAAAATTAAGGATAAATGGTATAAATTAATGGTTGATGCTTCTGATGGTTGTGTTACGGTTAGAGGAATGAAAGAAATTTCTTCCTGGTATAAAACGGAGGTGTAAATATGAAGTTTGTATTCACAGACGATACAGAAAAATGTTGGATAGTAGAAGCAAAAGACCAACACAATGCGATAGCAAAGGCAGTTGAAAATGGGTTTGCAGAAGATATGAAAGACTTTTATTGTGGTCTTGATGATGGACAAATAAGTGTTCAAGAAGTTCAAAAGGTGCTCGAATGATGAAGGAATGTCATGTATTTAAAAAAAGGGAATTAATCAAAATATTAAAGTTGGATAAAAAGAAGAACTGGAATTTTCATTGGGATATGTGGGATGATAAATTAGAAGTAGAAGAACATATTAAATGATGAGGTGATTGAATGGGTTGGATTGGAAGATATTTATTTGGAGTTGGAATATGTTGGAAGATAATATATTTTAATCAAATAACAGGAGATTCGATTATAGATTTTTTATTTGGAATGATACCTTATGTTATGATTGGACTTGGAGCAACATTTTGGGAATAAATTGGAGGTGATATTATTAGTGAAAATAAAGATACAGGAAAACTAACATATGTAGATGGTAGAACATCGGAAGTGAAATTTGGTAAATCAAAACATGGTAAAATTCGTTCTTGTGGTTTAAATAGTGTAGAGATAATAAAGAAAGATGATGAAGGAAATCAATGGGGAGAGAAAATCTCACTTGGAGATGAAGAAGAAATTGGAGAAACACTACATATAAAAGTAAAGATAATTGAAATCATTGGACATTTAGATTAATATTGGTGAAAGGCAACAACCTAGTGGAACTAACCACAAACGTTTCATAGGCTATTGAAGAGGGACGCTGTTCGATTCAGCATCTCGGCGTATTAGTTAAGTTGTTGTCCACTTTAGTCGGTTGATCTTCGGGTCGCTGACATAAAACAGGAGGTGTTCATTTGGTAACATATAATATAAACGAACTTTTGGAAGAAAAGAAAGCAATAGAAG
>Ga0207997_1000303_pt1 | contig 24972 bp, 31 predicted proteins | sample AntAceMetag02UKN_FD_184777 | JGI IMG/M metagenome (GOLD analysis project Ga0207997, IMG submission 184777) | Saline lake microbial communities from Ace Lake, Antarctica - Antarctic Ace Lake Metagenome 02UKN (SPAdes) (version 2) | ecosystem: Environmental > Aquatic > Non-marine Saline and... | reverse complement strand
GAGAGACAGTGCCCTTGAGATAGCCCAGGTCTCGTTCGGTGTGTCACGTGAACAGGCAGACAGGATACTACCGGCGCAGGGCACCGCTCCGGCACTCTAATAGTAGACCCTCCCACGGAGGAGTAAGGAGTCAAAGATGGATATCACCCTGGTACACAGCGTCAGGATCAACTACTCAGGTACGAACGTCGGGCGCATAATCCTGACTGATGTCGATGTGATGCCCCGGACGGGGGCTCGGTGGATGGTCCACCACTTAACGGGATGCAGCTGACCTGGGGAGATAGCTTTACCTTCTCGCCCTCGGAACAGCTCGTAAAGTCGATACAGGGTGGCGTGCTACAGTACTTCAAGACAGAAGAGAGTTCAGAGGCCTTCTCTCACAATGGAGCACCCCTGGTAATCGACGGCCTTGTGAGCATGTAAGAATTCACTAATACACCGTTCTATAATGAACCCAAGGAGGTTTGCTATGCCTATCGAGTCCCTGGAGGAATTCCGGGCAGCAGTATCAAAACTAGACGACGCCGACGACCTAATCAGTTTTCACACCCAGGCTGTTGAATCTGAAAAGAGCCGTGGAGTCACAGCAAAGCACAAAGTGAACAAGGAAGCCGAGGGGCTCCGTGTGTACAAGGCGGCAGTAGAGGCACTCGGTTACGACGGAGAATCAGAGCTTGAGGATTTCCTCGAGACACTGAAGACGCCCGCTGCACCGCCAACGAAGGACGGACCCAGCCCTGAGCTTATCAAGCTGCGCAAGGACTTCGAGAAATCCCAGAAGGACGGGATCGCCGCGACTGAAAGAGCCACGGCAATAGAGGCGAAGGCCGGTCGGAAGACCATCCGGGCTAAACTGCTTACCAGCGATTTCGGTAAGAAGGTGTTGAGTGCGGAGTACGTGGCAGAGAGTCTCATCAACAACGGTCTCGTCGCCCTGGAGGATGACGACGTCGTAGTATTCAAGGATGGTGACAACATCATCGATTTCGAGACAGGGTGTAAGAAGTTCTACGAAGCACATCCTGAGACGATTAAGAACACACAAGCTCCCGGAGGGCGAAGCACGTCGCAGAATACAACGGCGACTGGCGAGTCATACACACCTGAGAAGGTTAAGCGTATGAGCCAGGAAGACATCGCCGCCAATCTCCCGGCTATAAGGGCAGACCTTAAGGCTCAGGGAACCACCTAAGGAGCTTTACATGTCAGTTGACAACTTCATCCCCCAACTATGGTCTGCAGAAGTGTTCGTTGCGAACCGGAAGCAGCAGGTATACGCGAACATTACCAACCGTGTGTACGAATCGCAGCTCGCCGCAGGCGGGGACCGGGTCAAGATCAACCAAATCGGTGCGGTCTCGATCAGCGATTACGACAAGAATTCCACGACCCTGACGTACGACCAGCTCGAATCGGCTGCGAAGTACCTGCCGATCGACCAGTCGAAGAGCTTCAGCATCTACATTGAAGACATCGACAAGGCCCAGGCGAACGTCGACCTCATGACCGCCGCATCCTCAGAGGCTGCGTACGGTTTCAGTGACGTTGCCGACCAGTACATCGCTGGTCTGTACACAGGCGCAGGCGTTTTCGACGGACTCGGCACGACCGACACCCCGATCGAGATCAACTCAGACAACGTCCTTGAGTACATGGGTGAAGTCTCTGCTGCTCTGACGGAAGCTAACTGCGAGCCCGACGGCCGTTACATGGTCATCCCGGCGTGGTTCCAGCTCAAGCTGCGTCTCGCGAAGATCCCGCTTGAGTCAACGACCAACGCGGCCCTCATCGACGGTGCCGTGACAAGAATCATGGACTTCGACATCTTCGTGAGCAACAACGTACCGACCGATGGCGACGCCTACAAGGTGACTGCCGGAACTCTGCGTGCTATCACGTACGCAGAGCAGATCGCAGACATCGAAGCCCTCCGTCTCATCGACAAGATCGGTGACGGACTCCGTGGACAGCACGTCTACGGCGCACTGGTCGAGCGTCCGGCTAACCTGGCTGTTCTGTCCTGCAAGGCTGCAGACGAATCGTAAGCCAACCACGTAATCCCGGGAGGGTCGTAGGGCCCTCCCACTCATCCTTTGGAGGATAACAATGGCCAGAGATACAATTGACATCACAACCTGCGTTCGCAACTCTGCTGCGACTGAGACGCAAACGGTACGGGCTTCAGGCCTTACCGGTACGTCTGGGCTGAAGGTAGACAACTGCGACGTGGACGAGCGCTTTACCATCCGTGTTGAGAATACGGGGTCTGTTACAGGTCCTGTGACTATTCTCGCCGGAGACTTCGACGCTGCGGGTCAGGGCAACCTGACTGTACAGATCGGTGGAACCACAGCTCGCGTTATTGGCCCGCTTGAAGGCGCAAGGTTCAAGCAGGACGACGGCACGTTCTCAGTCGACTGGGGTGTCACAGGAACAATCGCCGCAACGAAGACTCCGTAAGGAACTTCCCGGGCGCACCACACTACCTATCAGGGGTGTAGTGCGCCCTTTGGACTTTATATGCCTCTCATAGAAGTAACAGGAGCGAAGGAAGTAGCCGCCGGTTTGACTAAGCTCATGCCTGCTATCGAAGCCGCTGCGAAGGAAGAAGCGCAGAAACAGGCTGACCTGATAGCGCAGGACGCCGCATCGAACCACAGGTTCCAGTCTCGTACCGGTACGCTTGCCAGCTCAGTAACGAAGATGGACACACCCTCGGGGGCACAGGTCTTCCTGGATAGCGCTATAGCGAAGTACGCTGAGCCTATTCACGACGGCTTTGGGTCCTGGGCAGCGGATCCATTCCTCGAGCAGGCGGCATCACGTAGGGAAGAAGAGACGTACAGAGCGATAGAGGAAGCCATCGACGACGTTATCGTGCGTTCAGGATTCGCAGATTAAGGAGCACCCATGTCATACATCACCGTCGCCGACTTAGACAACAAGGGTATCGTCGGGAACACCAACCTCACGAACTACATCAAAGAGGCCGACAAGGAGATCGAGGACCTGGCTGAGCAGCTGGGTGTAAGAGACCCCGATAACATCGAGACGGACCCGATCCACAACAAGCTCAGACGGTTTGGTGTGGTCTTCATTTACATGCGTATCTGTGAGAACCTGTACGGTCTCAACAACTCCGGACCGACCGCCGAAAACAAGTACTTCGTGGGCTGGAACATGAACCGCGATTTGTACAAAGAGGTGAAGGGCCAGATCAGCAAAGAGATGATAACCGGCTCTGTAGACGAGACACGAGACCGTGCGAACAACATGACGGCAATCATCTTCCCGGGATAACCATGAATGAGCACACTATGAGAGAGATCATCGAGACCGAGAAGAAGGACTGTAAGAGTAGGTTCATTAGCTGGCGGACAGTAGTGATCGGCGGCTTCATACTCGTAGGCAGCGTCTTCGGGTGGAGCCTGCACGTCGAGGGTACACAGGCAAAGCAGACAGAGCAGATCAAGGGCAATACGAAGCAGATCACCGAGATGAAGGCGACATTTAACGGTAAGCTCGACAAGATTCTCGTGGCCGTGGAGAAGAAGTAATGACCGTACTGGCAACAGCCCCGATTCTCACACGCATCGAAGATGGCATGAAAGAGCTCATCCTTGGCATGCGTGAGGGTGCGTACAACTTCACCTGGGGTACCGTGAACCAGCCAGACGAGGGGCAACAGACTTTCCCGAGTGCCGAGATAATGCTCAGGGAAGAGCTCAACACAGACGACCAGGGTGGCACAGACGCGAATTCGTATTCGAATGAAGTCATCTTTGAGATCCTTATACGCCACAGCCTCTCTGAAGAGGAGACCATCCCCTACTACGAGATCAACCCATTGCTGAATCTGGCACTGGATGACCTTAAGAAGCTGTTTGGCATCAACGATTCAGTAGCAGTGGCTGGGTGTGACGTCGTGATGTACCGTGGCGCAGAGAGGGTTGTAGAGCCCAACGGAGACGCCTACAGACCAAAGAGGTTGCTGACCCGATGGTATGTTCAGTACACTCAGGACCGCCAGACGCCCACACAGAACGGAGACTAACATGTCGGATTATATAGTCCCACCGAAAAAGCAAGTTGTTTGGAAGACTCGAATATATGGAGCAGGAGAGCGTGTACCTGGATACACCCCGCCTGCAGAGATTAAGAAGCCGGTACCCAAGGAGGTGCCTGCAGCAGTAGAGAGCCTGGTGGAAGAGGTACCCGTACCCGCGGAGACCACACACCCACGACGGAAACAAAGTAGAAACCTAAGGAGTTAGAGATGGCCAACCAGTTCGCAGACAATAAGACAATTGCCGTCGGCAAAGAGGAGACGACTCCGGGTACGATGGAGACGCTTACCTCTGCAGACTTCGACGCGCGTATCAGAGACCCCCAGGTGACACCCATTATCGAGATTGATGATGAGGCGAGTCGCTGGGCCCGAGGTGACCATGGAGAAGATGCTTCTATCATGGGCGCACAGAGCGGTACCATTGCCTTCGGCATCAAGATGCTGTGGGGTGGGGCCGTCACGACCGAACCGAACTGGTGGAAGTGGGCTAAGGGCGCAGGCTCAAAGGTCATTACCTATGCCGGTACCGGTCTGGGACTGCAGCCAAGGATGGAGAACGACGAGAAGACCATGACGATCTGGGTGTACGCGATACAGCGTGGAGCGACTCCTGCTGGCCTGTGCTTCCAGTTCGCTGGATGCAAGGGTACACAGACCTTCGGCGCTGATGGTGTAGGAAAGCCATGGATGGCCATGTACACGTTTACCGGTAAGCTCGTAGACGTGGTCGATATCGCCAATGGTTCCGTCCCCGTGCCGCAGGATCTGGACACGACATGCAGCGACAAGATGCTGAACAACACCATGCTCATCAACGACGTTACCCAGCGCATCTCCAACTTCACCCTGGATACTGGGAACGAGATCCAGCCCATCATAGACCAGTCAGAATCAACGGGTTACAGCCATTACGTAATCGGCTCACGTGCTCCGAGATTCGCCACGAACCCGCTCATGAAGGAGGTGGCTGAAGACGACGTCTGGGGTAAGCTAACCAGCGGACTGACCGGTTGCCTGGATACGTACGCAATGGGCGTAGGGGACACAGGCCTGGACAACAAGTTCATGCTCATCATACCGAAGGGCCAGTTGCTGAGTGCCGCGGTAGCAACTCGTGAGCGTAGTGTGAACTGGGACCAGAACTACAAGCTGCTCCCGAACGGCGTTACAGGAGCGATTGCCGATCCGAGCCTGGCTGAGGAAGTAACGTGGGAGCTGCTTCAAGGAGCACGCTCGTAAGAAGACCTGTTCTCCGGACGCGGAGTCTGAACAGGCAAAGGGGCGGGTAGCCGTAAAGGGTTGCTCGCCCTTTGTAGTAGTATTCATTAATACGCAAGGATATTGTTGTCTCACGCGCCCTTCGCGGCTATATGTGAGTAGAAGCCCACAGAACCCAGGAGGTTGAGATGGCTGATCATGTATTGACTGAAGAGGTGCGGAACCAGCTCATGGGGTTGGTCCCATTCTCCAAGGATGCGACGATCGTGTACACACCGAAGTTGTACCTGGCCCTCAAACGAGACGAAGAGGGTAAGCAGACCACGGAGTTTGTAGTGCCCCAGGCCCTGCGCCCGGTGTTCAAACTGCGCCCGTTCAACACCAAAGAGTCCAAAGAGATCAGACAGCTGGTCATGCAGGTAAGTGCCCTGGATGACACAGACCTGGCTGCCCACAACAAGCTTGGCACGGAACTCACAGAGTATCTGCGCGTGGCCATTATGGGCTGGGAAAAGATGCTGGATATCTCTTCGAAGGCTGCGAAGGTTTCAGAGGAAGGGTCGGACGAGCCTGACGAGCTTGAAGAGCTCAAGTTCGTGGAATACAAGGCGGACCCATCCGGTGGCTGTGACAAGGACGTCTTTCAACTCGTACCACAGGCCATCATGGCAGACCTTCTCAACTACACGAGCATCGCTTCAGGGATCCTGAGTCCGAGTAAAACGGGTTTAAAGTCTTAGCCGCTGTCCATTCAGGCCTCTGCCCGATGTCATGTCAGGTATGCAAGGATGACCCCACTTATGCAACAGAGTGGGGATGTGTAGAACCCACACAGACGGCGGTCTGGGATGACCAGGATGGAGAGGTATTCTACAATTGTCCATTGAGGTTCATCCCCGATGTAGTCTTAGAATGGTACGACGAGTACAGCTATTACAAGGAGTGTCCGGGCTCAGCACCGCCGTACGCAGAGCAGACGCCCAGGTTCATAGAGGCCATAGGGATATATCGGTTGGCCTTCCGTAGATACACAGAAGCACTCCGCCCCAATAAGGACAAGCAGGCATCGAATCTTGATGTCTTTCGTCAGACCGTAGCCCAGAGGAAACAAGATGGCTAAGAACATTACCGTTGGTATTGACCTCAAAGCATTGGGTGGTGCAGCAGCCGCTCTGGCTGTTATCAAGTTCCTGAAGGAAGCCACTGTCGCCGCAGACAGGCAGGCACAGGCAGAGGCCCAGCTCGCGGCTTCCCTCAAATCAACGAAGAACGCAGCAGGGCTTACCGGTAAAGAGCTGAAGAAGATGGCAGCAGACCTGCAGAAGGTCACGCTATTCGGCGATGAAGCCACCATACAAGCTCAGAGTATGATGCTGACGTTCACCAAGGTGGGCAAGGAAGTCTTCCCCGACGCTATCAAGGCCACGCAGAACCTGGCTACGAAGATGGGAACCGACCTCAAGAGTGCCACAATCCTCGTAGGTAAAGCCCTGAACGATCCCATCGTGGGTTTGAGTGCTCTGTCAAGGGTTGGTGTCAAGGTCTCCGACACCAATAAGGATTTGATTAAGAGTTTCGTGGAGACGGGTCAGACCGCTAAGGCACAGACGGTCATCCTTGGAGAACTCGAGACACAGTTCGGTGGGTCCGCAGAGGCAGCCGCGCAGGCCGGATTGGGACCCTTCAAGCAGATGATGAACGCTCTCGGTGACATCACCGAGGAGGTTGGAGCAAACCTTCTACCCGCGATAAACAAGTTCAGTGTGTGGGTGACGGACAACATGCCGCTCATCAGCGCAATCGCAGACGCCATCATGCGGTTCGCATCGATTATCGCGATGACACTTAAGGGTATCTTCCAGGGCGTTGCTACTGTCATCGGACTTGCCGTGGCTGGAGTAGCAACGGCACTTGAGAAGATGGTAGGCTCCGTAGCGTCCGTCCTTGAGATGCTGCCAGACAGTCTTGTGCCGGATAGCTGGATCGTAGGCTTGAGGAGCGCCGAGACAGGCTTAAGAGAATTTGGTGAGGTGACGGCGGCGGCATCCGTAGATATGGCGTCCGACTTCCTCGGGACACTCGGCGACATCGGAGAGGCCTTCACCAAAACCGGAGGTGAAGCCCGCAAAGCTAAGGAAGCTATAGCTGATGTAGTGGCTGAAACGCCCGATGATGTTGCCGCTGAGACACCTACACCAGACCAGTCAAAGATAGAGGCCGCCCTCGCCGCTATCCAGAGCATCCACATGGCGTTCCAGCAGCTGCGTATGAGCGATCGTGAGCGGGAGCTGGACGACATCAACCGTTGGGTGGAGAGTCAGTCCGAGATAATCGGGGCCAACCTCGTGGGGCAGGAAGAGCTCATGCTTGTCGCCCGTGAACGCCGGTCAGAGATCAACGCTGAGTTCGACGAGGTGGATGCGGAGCAGTCTGCAGCTGCCGCAGAGAAAGAGAAGCAGACGAACCTCAACCGCGTCAACGTCTTCCTCGGGGTCGCCAGTAAGATCTCGGCCACCTTCTCATCGATCACCAAGGCGTGGTCTGACAGTGTGAAGGACCAACAGAAGAAGGATATCGAGCGCGTTAAGAATTCGAATAAGTCCGCCAAGGAGAAGCAGAAGGCCATAGAGAAGATCAACAAGGAAGCGGAGGCTGAGCAGAAGCGCATCGCTGGCGTTAACAAGGGTATCGCCATAGTCAATGCCGTAATCAACACAGCCCTCGGTATCACGGCGGCTCTCGGTAGTGGACCGCCCCCGGCTTCCATCGTTCTGGCTGCCATCGTAGGTGTACTGGGTGCTGTACAGATAGCGCTCATCGCCTCACAGAGCTTCGCTGAGGGTGGTATCGTACAGGGCGCAAGCACCACGGGGGACAACACCCTTGTACGTGCGAACGCCGGTGAGCTTATCCTGAACCCGATGCAACAGAACCGTCTGCTATCCATCGCAGAAGGCCGCACTGGTGCAGGAACGTCCCCTCAAATCAACCTTGGTGGCGACACAATCATCATTCAAGGCGGAGCGGATGAGTCAGCTATCGCAGCGCTGCAGTCCACACGTATCGAGCAGGTAGAGATGATAACAGAGGCGCTCGCAGAGGCAGCATACCAGGGTCAGATAGCCGAGGTGGTCCTCTAATGTGGCTGAACGGCACTGGCATTACGACGGATACTGAGATCAAGATCTTGGATAAGTACAAGGTTGAGACGAACCTGGCCATCAAGTGGCGTGAGGGTGCCGACGGGAACTGGATAGCCACGGACCGCGGCGCAACCAACGACGTGTACGAGACGACGTTCACCGTACACCAGCACGAGGTAGACATCAACACGATGCTCACGGAGATAGAGGCGAACAGGGCCGCTGACAGCCACATACTGCAGCTCTCGAACTTCGCCTCGAACGAGCACATCTTCGGTGAGGACCTGGATTACACGGGTACGATCAACGCTACGATAGTGAAGTACGACAAACGCAAACAGAAGAGTTGGAAGGGGTTCGAGACGAAGCTTACACTGCAGGCTCTGTCTCCCACGTTCTTATCCACAGCATCCCTCCCCGCCCTGCAGTACGTCAACCGCGGATACGTTGGCGACTCTTCAGTCACGGTCGTGAAGTATGACAGCTACGATGGGACGTTTACATACATCGATGAGAACTACGACGCCGGTAAGTGGAAGGGCGTGGTGCTTCTCTCGAACGCGAACATGGGCAAGATGAGACGGTACCTGGCGGAACAGAGGGGAGCGACAATCAGCATCCCTGACATCGCCGGAGTGGAGTACCCTTATGGGCCCAACCGCAGCGCCCCGGCCTCTTATCCCCTCTCGGTGAAGGTCATCGAGTGGAAGGACAAGGGTATAAGAGACCTGAACTACTGGCATCTGGAGCTCACCCTGGCTGAGGTGATATAGGAACACGAGGAGCAATTACATGGCATCCAAGATAGTGCCCATTTCGTACAGTGTATACGGCAACAACCTCAATGCAACCGACACCCCGGTCGTGCGTCTCAACCAGGACTCGACCGTCGAGGGAGACATCGAGTTCAAGATGTCTGGCGTTACCGGTCTGGCCGATGCTACGGCCACTGTTTACCGTGTGGTCGCACCTACATCCGTTGAGGAACGCTGGAGCCAGATAGGCCCCGACTTCTACACAGGCACCGTCCTTGACTTCTCATCCGAGGAAGTCTACTCAGGCAATCAGAACCTGTCATGGCGCTTCGATCCGTCCGGTGTAACGGGCGTCGAGCACGGGCAGTACTACGGGATCTCCTTCTACGCCAACGCTCAAGACAATGCCGCCGTGGCTCAGTATCGTCCGGACGTCGTGGCTGAGATCTATAACGGGTTGGACGACACGGGCATCACAGGAGCCCCTGCATCCGTCCTCCCCGATGACTACTACACCGTGACACCCTACTCCCCGGAAGGCTCCAAGACGGCTTCGATGGCTCTGGATATCTATGAGAAGCGCGTTGAGTTGGACCCGATACCGGTGGTCGACGTAAACTCTGACAGCACCGCAGAGGGCTCCATTGAGTTCCGCGGTCTGACTGGCATAGTCACATCCACGGCCTCGGTCTACAGGACCGTAGCGCCTACGGAGTCTGAGGAACGCTGGAGCAAGGTGGGCACGGATCTGTGGACTGCGGATATGGTCGACTTCTCCACGACAGACAACTACAACGGCAATCCGGGCATCACATTCAGGTTCGACCCGAGCGTCGTCACCCCGGCCGTGGCACATGGCCAGTATTACGGGGTCAGCTTCTACGTGAATGCGGGCGATGGGGCCACTATACAACAGCTGAAGCCTGATGTAATCTTCAGGATCTTCAACGACCTGGACATTACTGGGTACACAGGTGTCGCAGGCGGTTCGTTCGTGGGCATCACGGGCGCAACCGGAGAGACAGGAGCACAGGGTTCACAGGGCGTTACAGGTTCACAGGGCGACACGGGCTCTCAGGGAGAGACTGGAGACGTAGGTGACCTGGGTGTAACCGGCGTTCAAGGAGATACTGGTGTAGGCGCACAGGGGGACACAGGTTCCCAGGGTGAAACAGGAGATGTGGGCGACCAGGGCGAGACTGGCTCACAGGGAAACACAGGAGTCCAGGGTGATACTGGTGTCCAAGGTGAGACTGGCTCACAGGGGATCCAGGGAGACACAGGTGTACAGGGTATTCGAGGGGATACTGGCTCACAAGGAGACACCGGGGTCCAAGGGATCCAAGGTGACACCGGAGTACAGGGCATCCAGGGAGACACAGGAGTACAGGGCGAGACTGGCACACAAGGGGTCCAGGGAGACACAGGAGCCCAGGGAGCCACCGGGGTGCAGGGTACGCAGGGTGATACCGGCACACAGGGTATACAGGGCGACACAGGGGTTCAGGGAGAGACTGGCGTTCAAGGCGTACAGGGCGATACTGGTGTCCAAGGCGATACTGGCGTACAGGGGATCCAGGGAGACACTGGTGTTCAAGGTGTCCAAGGAGACACAGGAGTCCAGGGCGAGCAAGGAGATACAGGAGTCCAGGGGATCCAAGGAGACACTGGCGTACAGGGTACACAGGGCGATACTGGAGTTCAGGGCACACAGGGAGAGACTGGGAGTCAAGGTGAGACAGGTTCGCAGGGTGAGACAGGTTCGCAGGGAGATACTGGATCACAGGGTGAGACAGGCGTCCAGGGTGAGACAGGGTCTCAGGGAGAGACAGGCCTCGCAGCTGCAGGGTTAGATCTATACTGGCATGATGTAGCTGACGGAACCATAGCAGATTACCAGAAGTGGCGGAGAACTGAGCCTGTCGGTACTGAGAAGATCGTCACTGCAACAGGTAAGAACACTGATGGTGAGATTCCCTTCACCGATACTTATCAGTGGATAACGTCAGAAGGGTCGCCTGGTGTTCAGGAAATTCCTACGGGGGAGTGGCTGGGTCACCTCTATGCCAAAGTGGATAACGCTACGGGTGACAGCAACATCGTTTTTAAGGGGTACAAAAGGAATCTGGCAGGAGCTGAGACGCTTCTGTTCACCGTTACCTCTGCTGATATCAATAACACAACTGTAGAGGTGTCGACACTATTGCTGACACAGTCTACGGCGATATCTCTTTTGGAGACAGACAGACTCGTTGTCAAAGCCTACTTCCAGACCACGCGGTCTTCCGACGTCACGTGTTCATTTTATTACGACGGTGCTGTTAATGCCTCTCACATTCACTCACCGATTACCGTTGGGGCTGTAGGTGCTCAGGGTGAAACAGGGTTGACAGGAGATACAGGCGTTCAAGGAGAGACGGGATCACAGGGTGACACTGGATCTCAAGGTGATCAGGGCGACACTGGTGTTCAAGGTACACAGGGAGAACAAGGAGACACTGGTATACAGGGAGATACTGGAGTCCAAGGTATCCAAGGAGACACGGGAGTACAGGGGACCCAGGGGAATACTGGTGCGCAGGGAGACACGGGAGTTCAAGGGGTCCAAGGTGATACAGGGGTACAAGGGATCCAAGGTGATACAGGGGTACAAGGGATCCAAGGTGATACTGGAGTTCAAGGGATCCAAGGTGGTACTGGAGTTCAAGGCGTTCAAGGAGACACGGGGGTTCAGGGCACTCAAGGTGATACAGGGGTACAGGGCACTCAAGGAGATACTGGAGTCCAAGGGATCCAAGGAGATACTGGTGTTCAGGGTATTCAAGGAGATACTGGAGTCCAAGGGATCCAAGGTGACACCGGAGTCCAAGGTGTTCAGGGTATTCAAGGTGATACTGGTGTCCAGGGTGTTCAAGGAGATACTGGTGTCCAGGGTGTAGCAGGAGATCAAGGTGAGACGGGTGTCCAGGGGATCCAGGGAGATACTGGTGTACAGGGTGTAGCAGGAGACCAAGGCGACACTGGTGTCGGGGCCCAAGGAGATCAGGGAGACACCGGTATACAGGGAGAGACAGGTAGTCAGGGAGAGACAGGAGCCGCAGGCACGCATGCTATACTAAGTGATACCCATAGTGACACCCTTGCCGCTGGTGTGTCACAGGGATCTATCATTTATGCAAACGCTACGCCTAAATGGGCAGAACTTGTGGTGGGTGGTGCAGGAACAATCCTGCACACAGACGGTACAGACGTTGCATGGGCTACGCTGGCCACAGCAGGGATTGAAGCAGCAGGCACAGCCGCGACGGCTGTAGCAGCTCACTTGAGTGCCTATGACCACGCGCACTACGATACGGCATATGGATGGGGCAACCATGCAGGACTGTATGATTTGGTAGGTGCCGCGGCAACAGTCCAAGGCGATGTAGATGGGTTCCCAGACGCGCTAAAGAATCTAACTGCTGGTGAAGTCGGTCAGCTTGAGAACATAGGAGCGGTGACAATAAGTGCCACTCAGTGGGGTTATTTAGGAGCATTAGATCAAGGACTTACTACAGGTAGTGCTGTGCAGTTCGCTTCTCTTGGATTAACCGCTGCCCTTATAGCAGGATCTACGCTATCTCTTGGAGCAGCCGTCGCGTCATCAGTAGCCGCTCCCTTGACCCTCAATCTTGGTGGAACATATGCCAACGCTGCAGGAGACCAAACTAAAGCTAAGTTTATACTCTATGATGATGAAGGTGGAGATATAACTGGATTTGGCATAAGCCAATCTATATTTGAGATTTATAACAAAGTCGGCACGATGAACTACTATCACGCTGGAGTACTAAAAGCTGCTCTCGCGCACACAGGAACGTCGACCAGTCTAACTCTAATAGGAGAAAATACAGGTCCCGCATATATACAACTTCTTGCAGATGCTGGTCAGGATAATGGAGATGGCTGGAGACTTAGAGCAGAGGATGGCGGTGAGTTTGTCATACAGAATGATTCAACTGGGTCATTCGTTGACCTGGTTCACTATACTTCGAGTACCGTTCAGTTCGATGCTAATGTTGGCATTGGAAAAGCGCCCTCATATGCATTAGATATTACTTCAACCAGTGATGATGTGTTTCGTGCTGCATCGACAAGAAATATTGCTACCGCGTCGATGTTTAGACTTTATCATAATCGCGGCACAGGAAACGTAGCCGACAATGACAAAGTTGAATTCAAAATTTATAGTGATTCTGATACTACAGCCAGTGCGCTTACCTCGACAATATATCACAAGGCGGAAGATGTCACACACGCCGTTCGAGATGCTGGCCTTGGATTTCAGACAATGCTCAACGGAGTTCTTGGTGATGCTCTATATCTTGCTGGTGATAAAAGTGCACAGTTTGCTGGGACTGCTCAGACAACAAAATTGACCGCGTCTGACTCTGTTCAAGTGGTAGAAAAAATACGCTTATCTGGTCAAGAGTTTTATGCGGGCGGAAACACGGATACTGAGGGAATAGCATTATTGCTTCATGTGAACAGAACTACTAATCGACAGTTCAGTATTGCTGACACCGCGAGGTTGACACAAAACACCACCTATCCTACATTCAGAGTAGTAATCAGTAGTGCGGTGGCTATTGGTGCTATAGCAACAGACGGAAGCACTCGTTTGCCACTGACGATTGACGGTTCCACCCTCAGCCTAAAAACGGGTGGATCGGCTGCCATTACGCTTGATGCTTCTCAGGATGCTACCTTTGCTGGTGGCGTTGGTATTGGCGTTACTCCCGCTGTCACGCTTCTGGATATGCAACTCGATTCTGATACAGTGTTCAATCCTACGAACGACACGTATCAAGGTATATGGATCTACAACAAGGGAGACGGAACTGCCCACGGAGCCTTCGCAAACCTTTCATTCAGAGTTACACAAAATGCAGGAACAAAGAATGCCATAGGTTCAATTAACTATGTCCAAATTGTTGATAGTGAACATGGTGGAGCTTTCGCGTTCAGACTTAAAAACGATGCAGGAAACCACGTATTGGCGCTCAGGGTCGGCAGTGACCTGGGGATTACTATGCCAGGCCTGGCAGGATCAGGATCACGAACCGTGGTCGCGGATGCAAATGGACTACTATCAGCACCATAAGGGAGGTCGGTATGAAACTGACGAGAGGTACAACGCTGAACCCTGTGTTCTTGGAAGCATTGGGCAAGATAGCTGCTCTGCCGATCCCGGTGAAGGATGCCGTCCGGCTGATGAAGCTCATAACGAAGATAGGCGAAGAGACTGATATCACGCACAGCGTGAAGGACAAGGTGTTCGTGGAGTTCGGGGTCACGAGCATCGGCCCCAAAGGGATCGAGTACGCAGAGGGCGCTGACGCCACGAAGGAAGAAGCGTTCATCGCCAAGTTCAACGAGCTGGTCAACGAGGAGTTCGAGGTAGAGTTCGAGCCCATGGCCTTGCCCGAAGGCACGAACATATCGGTAAGGGACCTCACGGTCTTGAAGGATTTCCTGGAGCTGTAAAATGGCAACAATCAACTATGCGATACAGGTAACCACGGACGAGACAGCCCTCTCGGATGCTACGTACGGCCTGCAGAGTGGAGTCTTCCGTTTCATAACGGGCAGACCCTCGTATGACGGCTCACCCACTTATCCGACCGGTGAGGCTGGCATAGGTAGTGATGTCCTCGAGGCCGTGTGGTACGAGGGGTGGATCACCGCGGATGGTTTGGGTAAGCCCAAGCGTACCATCGACGTCACCGTCTCCGGAGACTACGGCAACCTGAGCGGATTCGACTTCAACATCCTCGGTAGCAAGGGCACAGACGAGTTCTGGCAGTTCTTGGAGGACAACTCCATCTACCTGGTGGGCCGCGCGGTACAGGTCTTCACGGTGATTGACGGCGTGTTTTATTACCTGTGGAACGGCGTTGTCTCCAACAACCCGACTACAGACACCGAGCACCGCTTCGCGTGCGACGATCAGTTCCGTAAGATACACAGGGACATGCCCCCATCGACACTAAACGACGCTGACAACCCTAACATCGATCCCAACTATTTGGGTAGTGTGCTGCCTCTGGTCTTCGGGAGTATGAATGCAATAAAGCTTCAGGGAATATCTGAAGATCCGCAATGGCTTCCTATCAGCTCAGCGTTTATGTATGGGTACAACCACGCGCTAAGAGCAGCCCCTCTTGTGCTGTGGGACCCCACAGACAATCGGGCTGTAATCTATATTGGGCAGCTTCAAATGGACAACCGTTTCAAGGGTGATCTCAGCAATCTTGTTGGCAAGTTTCTGTTCTCCCTTAAAAGTGAAGACAGAGCCGACGTGGGTATAAGAATCAACCGCGTACAGTTCCCGTCAAAGTTCGGCAGCCTTGATGGGCGATTTGCGGATCTGATCCTCGATGGGAACATCGGACTACCTGCTGGAGAGAATAACATCTCCTCTATCACGGAAGGCCGCGATGCTGCGTATCCTGTGAGTCGCATCGTAGAGCCGTTGATCGACGAGAACTTCCCGTTGGCAGACACATACTGGTGGGTGCGTGCCGCGAATGTGTCTGTAGAATATCAACTCTCCGATGAGGTGCTACAATTGATTGACCTCACTGAAGACGGCTATCCAATCTTGTACTACAATGGTCCGTATGGTTTAGATCTTGTGAAATTTGACACACCCCAGATACTGAGATCGTACGACCCAGACAGGGGCACACTCAAGTTGTGGAGTGCGACTAACATGGGTGTAGATACAGAGGTGTACACCGTCTCCGCAGTGCCGTTCTCCGTACAGAGCTTTACAGCCAGTCTTTTCAGCGAAGGTGATCCAGAGCATACGATCGACTACGACCGTCGAACAAGCTACCGTACAGGCCTTATAAATGCATCCCCTGGTGATCTGGCTTATTACGACCTCGCGACCTGGACGATAGCGTTCGCGGACTATGGCTACGACTACGGCGCATACGACAGCATTCAAGTGGGAATCGACGTGTCAAATACCTTTCTGAGAGAGGCGACGGGTTACAAATTCAAGATTAGGATGAGTGTGGTGGACGCCCTTGGGAACCTTATCGCTGATAAGGACGACGAGGGGATTGCAATTCCGCCTGTTGAGCTCGTGTATCCGCAGAGCAGGTCCTTCACGCAGGAGGGTGACTATGTGAACTTCCTGCCAAATCAGTACTACACCGAGGTTGTCTTCACACATAACTTCCCAAACACAGGGGACAGGACCAATGGTGAGGATAGCATGTTCTTCCAGTACACCAATTCCTTCTCGAATCACAATGGGACATACGCAATTGATGACGCAGACGACGAAACCGTACGCATCTTTGAAGGACTGACTATCCCAGATTCTATTCTTGACTCTCTCCAAGACGGCATAGCGATGTCTCTGCAGGTGGAGCTGATGGTTGGTATCGAGGGCGAGAACACAACCACGTCGTGGGCTATTAAACAGTTTGCCATGTATGGTGTCTCAAAGATTCCTCTCACGGATGAAAATCTATACGTGGCCGCAACAGGAGAGTACGACACCGACAGCGGAGAATACAACACACAGAACGTCTACGGCGTCTTCAGACACATCCTCGAGGCATATGACGGCATCGACGCGGCTGACATTGACTACCACAATCTGGAGTCTGCACGCTCGACGTGGCTCACCAGTCGCAACGTCACACAGGTGCAGAACTCCTACAATTATCTGAAGGAATTGTGTCGGCACAGCTACGTCTCCATCATACCGCTTCGGACAGGTAAGCGACGTCTCACTGCGTGGCTCGATGATGTCACTACGGTAGCCGCCTTTGATGAGAGCAACATCGTACGCGGTACACTCAAGGCTTTGAAGTACACACCGATGAATAAGGCGTACACGAACTACATCGTAACGTTCAACTACACCGACTCCGGCGGACATCGCGGGCCTATGATTAATAACCAGTACACAATACAACGCACGGACGAAGATGCATTCCCGGCGCTGGATGAAGATTGGCGAAAGTATGTTGGCGGGTTTAGTGGCTCTGAATACGCAGATGCCAAAGACCTGTGGGGCCGCGCCCACCAGGGCTATCTACGCATGAAGAGTTTGCAGTCACCTCCTGTGGCGTACACAGAATTGAAGTGGTATCCACGAAACTCGGATGTGTACAACCTCACACGCAACAAAGCGTACAATGGGCAAACCAACGCAGCACGGCTATACCTGTGGGAGCTCGTGAACTGGTGCTCTCTCCAGAAGTCGATCGCTACCTTCAGCGTGCCTATGAGTGTGGCGAACACACAACTGGAGCTGCTGGATCCGGTAACGGTCGAGGATGCCGTCCTCACTGATGGACCACGCGAAGGATACATCACGAAGATCACGAGCGACCTCAACAAGAACCGCATCCAGCTCAAGGTGCTGCTCAAACCGTATGACTACGTCGAGCTCACTGATGGGCTGATCATAGAGCGCGGCAAACTGCTCAACGTTGACACAATAACTGAGCGTGCCGACCAAGGTGATGATACAATAACAGAGACAGGAGTTGTCTAATGCCTAACGAGTATAAGGATGTACTGCGAGCAGAGAGCACGGAGGCCGGTCTTACCGGTATCCTCCGCTCCGGACAGCTGGGCTTCGCAACCGACTCGCACAAGATGGTGCGGAAGTTCAACAACAACGAGTACTTCAAATGGACTCCGGACGAGTCCCGCACGATAGGTGCCTCAGGTGTGTTCTATACCAACACGTCGTATCCATCTATCGCGAATGTAGCGGACGCTCTCAACACGACGCTCAGCTCCAACACAGGGTACTTCGTGGACACTGGCGTGACAGGCATACCACATCTCGGAGACGGGATCGTGGACACCTTCCTCACACAGCAGGGTAGCGCTGTCTACTCCGAGGACGGGCATGTGTACTTCATGGGTGAGCAGGGCCTGACAGGCGCTGCGACGCTGGCAGGATGTAAGTTCGTCATCAACCCCATCCCGATCGCCGACCCAGTCAAGTTCGTGATAGACGGCGGAGACGCCTCTGACTATAGTTCCTTCGGCTACACAGGTACGAACGCGGTCAATGACGCCGAGCTCCACCTCCGGTCTAACAACGGTGGGGGCGGCACGGCACACCTCCTTCTTCAGGCGTCCTACGGCAAGCTCAAGTTGACGACAGGGGCAGCAGTCAGTGCCGAGAACGGCATCACGCTTACAGGATACGACGGTGAAGGGGCACAGTACAATGTGGCAGCGGCGGGTAAGTTCAGGGATCTCTACACGGATGAGAACGGTGGTGTGGTCCAGGGCGAGAGCGACACAGCCCAGAGGTATAAGAGTGCAGGATTCACTGCGGTTATCTCCGACAGCTACATGGACGTCGAGACATTTTCTTATGTCGATTACTCCATCCAGGGAGATGTCGTCATCGCACATTTCTCCGATTTACAGGCCAACAGTGATGGTACAGGGTTCATAATCAGTGGCCTGCCTGCGGAGATTCAAGCCCCCGTTGGCACTGAGAGTGTCTTATGCCAGGTGTACGACTTTCTCAACGCCAACAACAACGTACGTCCGGGCCGCATGTATGTGCCAGCCAACGGGACAGCGGCATTTCAGACGCTGCAGGAGAACGTCGCAAGCGGTGAACAAGAGTTCGCCGGGGCTACCTTTGGCGTGACGGGCACGAAGGGATGGCCACAGCAAACACTGATGTGGAGAGTCAACGCATAACCAGGAGATAGCATGTATCAGGGAGAGACCGGGCCACAGTACCCGCAGCACCGCATCAAAATCGTGACCCCAATGTACACCGAACAGTGCGATGAGCACAAGATATCGCTCATCGACACTGAAAAAGCGGGGCTCAATGTAGAGTATGTCGCCGTTCAGAGTGCAATGTTGGCTCTCGCACGCAACACAGGGGTCAACAACGGTGCCTCCACACGGCTACGGCAGATGCTTGACTCGAGGTTCACGCATTATTTGTTCATCGATGCGGATATCAGTTGGGTACCGGAGCACATCGAGCGCCTCCTGCGGCGTAACGTAGATATCGTCAGTGGCGCTTACAGGGCCCGTACAAGCCCAGGGTGCTATCAGGCGGGTCAGTGGGCTCTTGCTGCCGGTAACCCCGGTAACCTCGCTTCAACGCAGTCTACGGGCCTCTGTGAGGTCGACTGGTGTGGGGGCGGGTTCATGCTGGTGCGTCGGTCGGCCTTGGAACGCATGGAATATCCGTGGTTCAGGCACATGCTTATCCAGCACGTAGAGGAAACTCCGGAGGGATTGGTGCAACATCAAGCGGAGGTGAACGAGGACTGTGGGTTCTGCGCGGTCGCACAGGCTGCGGGGCTCAAGGTCTATCTGGACTGTGACACCATCGTGCAACACCATGTAGATTTCGAGGTGCCACCCCTAAGGATGACACCTCCTGTGACGCACTTCGATATCGGCGGCGGCGCTATGGTTGCGACGAAACTCTAATATTCTGAAATACGCCAGACAAGGCCGTCGGTGGCGGTCTCCTCATCCGTACACTTCTTTGCGCCGGTTCTGTGCGTTTTTACGAACGTAGCTTCCAGGTCGTCACCCTCAAAGCACACCATGGTCTTTGTCTCTCCGGAACTGAGCAGATCCAGTAGCTTCCCTTCTGCGTACACCTTGCAGTTACTGTAGTCTATGTAATGTGACGCAGTACTCGGGCCTTGCACAGAGACTTCAATGGGGACATCCTCCGAACAGCCCAGCAGGGTCAGAGCTACAGCAACTACGATAAGGGTCTTCATACAGCCTCCTTCGTTAAGTATGGTTTGAGGGCCTTCTTCGGCAGCCCTCTGTTTTCTATCCAGTATGCCGCGTGCGTCTCATGGACAAGGACTTCAGTGAGAGCCACCTTCACCTGCTTCTGTTCTCCCGTCGGAACCTTCTTCAGCATCCCGCTCCATGCCATCAGGAACCGGTAACGGAGACTCTCACCCCAAGCTTCCTGATCGGGGCAGTCCCCGACAAGGTCCGGCAGCCCAAACTTACGGGCCAGACGCCGGACTGCTACGTCGTGCTTGTACACACCTGCGACCTTTACTCTCGCTAAGTCTTTCATATTGCTATCAGTCCGATGAGGAAGACGACCACTGTAAGATACATCACACCCAACCCTACGTAACATTTGTGTTTGTTGCTCATCTGAGTATCTCCTCGATGTCGATGTCTTCATCCGGAATCTGGTCGATACGTAGTTGCTTCTCTGCACGGTTCAGACCTTCAAGAGCCGCGATGGTGCCATCCCTGTGTGATTCCAGTAGGTCTTGTGTAGCGTGGAGATGCGCCGGGTGTGTCGCCCAGCTGTATCCGCGGCCGCTGCTGCAGATGGGCCGTTCATTGCGTCGGGCTTCGTTGACGATGGTTCTGATACCCGCGTCGGACACACCAGTTATATCGGTGATTTCCTTCTGAGAGATGGGCTTCCCGTACGGGTGATCCTTGATGACGCCGAGCACAGCAGCACGGGCTTGGTCAGTTAAGGTCTTAGTTGCCATTGGAAGCCTCCTTGTCCTCTCTGTCCTGGCTCATCTCTTCGAGGAGACAGCCGATCTGTTGCTTCGTCGACTGCTCCCGGAAGTGGCGAACGGCGGCCTGTAGGATGAGGCGGTAGCTGAACCCTGACCGGTGCATCTCGGCGAGCTCAGCGTGTGTTGCATCGTGTAGATAGGTGTTGAGTTTTTTCATGTGTTGCTCCTTTCATGTTCATAGTATACCACATACGTGCGCACGTGTCAACACTTATCTTCACTTTCTTACACCCCCTCCTTCAGCCGCTTCTCAACCAGCCACTGAACCCAAGGACTCTCATCCGAGATCCACAGGGGCAGCTCTTCAACGGGGACGGTATATAAGTGATTGAGTAGTATAGAGTCTTCCCACGACGAGCCACCCGCGGCGGTGTATAAGAGTAGTGTCGTGGCGAAAGAGCGCCGCACTATTGGTGTATCAAACTCTTGGGACAATAGTGCGTCCGGCACCGGTGTAAGAAAATCCAGTACTTCGGGTTCCAGGCAGGAGTGATAATCCTCATACAGCACCGTCCCGTCCGAGTGCGTAGAGTAATCAAACTGGTAAGTGTACTCATCTGGCTCACCCACGGTGACTGTCTTCGAGGTCATCATACCCCAACCTCCAGTCGAAATGCAACGAACCGTCGGATAGCGTTACGTGGGTGGCTGATGTACAAGGGCAGGTTTTCCCATTTTGTCGTCCACACCACGGACTCAACAACTTCTATCGTGTCGTCGGTGGGTGCGGTCCTGAGGTATTCCCGGAAAATCCCGTAATCAGCATCGGTCACTATATCACCTCCATATCGTCACCGGGTTTGAACGGAATCTCTTTTAGTGTCCCCTGTTGAATCGCCAGGGTCGTCATATCGCGCAACCACGTCAAACCGCTCTCCGTCCAGTATGTGGTGGGCACTGGGTGACGCTCACCCATCTTCACGACCCAATATCCGTAGCTCTCGAGTGCACGCTTTGGCACGTTCTGAGGGGTGTAGATGTTCTTCTCTCGAAGCCACCTCAACATTAGGTTGGGGCCCACATGACATAGCGCCGCGGCTCCCTTGTTGTTCCAGAGCGTTCTTCCGTAAGCATCTTCGTACATGTCTGCTCCTTAGAATAGACGGTAAACACCGGTATCAATCAGTTCGTCAATATCTGTATTTCGGTGTGGAGAACTCTTATAGGACGGTATGTTCACCCATGTGTGCAAAGCGTTGTCGGCGAGAGAGCGCTCCCGCATGATCTCAGGTAGATGGGCAGCTACGGCTTTCATGTGCTGTGAGGTATCAACATACAATCCCACCCAGGGGTAGCCGTTGAGCGCCGCATAGGTCACCCGCTCATTCAGGTCGGGAGCCATAATCTGCTGGTTGATAAAGGACATGACGCGGATGATGCTGCTCGGTTTGTAGTGAAAACAGCCTATACAGAACAGCTGGATGTACCGATGGAAAACGGTAGTGGGGCACGAAAAGATGACGTTGCCTTTGAGGTCCTTGAGCATCTGGTCTGGTGGCGGATTGAGAAAGGGAGCATCCTTGTAGGCTGTGAACGTGCGCCGGAACCGGTAATTTCGGCACGTCCAGTCCAGACATTCATCAACCGCCATCCGCTTACTCTCCAGCATCTGAGCCTGCATCTCCGTAATCTGGACTCGCCCGGTGTTGTTGCACGAGGGACACTTGTACTCGGGGTCCCACTCGTAGTCAACATCGTACAGGTCAAGCAGCTGCGTGTGAACATGTAGGTTCGTTGAACTCTGAAACGCCCGCACCCACTTATCGTCCTCTTCAAACTTGTGTAGGTTTGAGGCCTGCCAGCCAGCAGCGTTTCGACTGATGTCAGCCAGGACGCTGCGCCCAACAAGGTCCTGTGGCCTATCTGCTCCCTCGAACCCCATCCGTGTAAGGAAGTCTGATATCCACTCAAGGGGGATGTTGTCACATACGGCAAAGGTCTTCTTGACCTTCGCGCTCGGGTCACCTCGCTTCTCTTGCTGGTAACGGCTGTCCGGGATAACTGTTAAGATCAGGACGTCGTTGTCGTCGTCCGTCTTGTAACGTTGTATCCGCCAGTGTTCTGCCATCGGGTTTCCTCCTTCACCACCATCCCACATAGAGGTATAGAGAGAGAGATATACTATATAATATGATCCTCTCTCTCTATCTTTCTGTTCATAAGCTACTGCTAAACTGAAGCAGCACAGTCACTTACGGGCACATAGTAGTCGGCTACCGCCTTACTGAGCAGCAGACCTGTGTACACATTCCAATCAAGACCGTTATGGTCTACGAATTCCTTGTAGGCCTCAACGAGATCCTCTGGCAGTCTGAATGTTACCGGTACAGTGTCTTTCTTCTTACGTCCCATGAGGGGTTCCTTTCGTTATCCAGTGATTAGTATATATCAATAAAACATAAATATCAATACTTATTTGCAGTTTCTTATAGGCCTGTGTATCACATGATGAAATAGCACGAGGATTCCCATACGGCTGCCGTTAAGGGCCCTCTCGAGACTCTTACACCCCCGACCCCAATCAGGATACCCTGAGTGTACAGGGTCCCTCAGATCAACTCTTACAGGCCTCTGTGTGTACAGCCAAAAAAGATTAATATTAATGTTTACTTTTTTAATGAATAGGCGTATATTGGGTGTGAGTGTGTCGGTCATAGGCCCCCCAGGAGGGACGCGCACATGATCGTCTGGTTATAGGCTTGGCGCTCCTGTCACTCAGAGCCGCCCACTTGATATCAATGCCCAGCCGGGATGAGACCCGGGGAAGGCTTGACATAAGACCGACAGGCGAGAGGCGGACACCGGCAAAGCGCCACTGGATCCGCGGCATCGTAGACGGCCCCGAAGATAAGAATCTGCTACTGATGAAACCTCGCTGAACCTCTACTTAAGCATCAGCTGAAACCTCTACTTACATCCAAATCAATATCATAGCCGAGCTCTATCATGCTGGGGCCCCTGGCGTGCTTTGTATCACGTTGTAACACAAATGGAGACAGAATGAAAGTCAAGCTCGACACTGAAGCACGAGATGCCCGTCCCGACATCCTCAAACTCATCGATCGTCCGGGTGTGGGGTACATCGGGATAGTGACAGACAGCCCCTGCTCTGAGGATGAACCGGGTGTCAAGGGCGTGTTTACGAAGGACGGCAGTCCACTGGCAGACTCCTTCGAAGCAGAGGAAGAGAGCCTTCAGGAGTGCATGGAGTTTGCTCTGCGTCTCAAGAAACCCTACGAGGACTTCACAGAGTCCCTACTCCAGCACGCATTCAATGACGTCCGGGCCGCGATAGACAAAGCCCGCAGCGAATACCAGGCCCCAAAGGAGAGCTAATATGCCTCGAGACGACGTGCTGAAGAAGAACATAGATAGAGACTGTGTGCTGTACGCAGAACGCGGGGTCATACCTGAATGGTGGTGCTTCCCCTGCAACGACCCCAACTTCGACATAGAAGACTTCCCAAAGTACGTGAGTGTCCGGTGCACAAAAGACTACAGCCCTGTCACTGCGTACACACGGGAATCCGACTGTCACTATGTGAACCTGAAATTCACGGACAGAGACCCGGATGAAGACAGAGTGGTGTCGTTGATACGTGAGGCCATCGACAACCGACAGGAGCCTGCATGAGCAAGCCGCTCCAGTTGTACACCTACTTCGGGTGTAAACGAAAAGTCATAGACCTCGTGTGGCAGGCCTGGGGTCCGGAGACAACTCTGGTTTCTGAGGCCTTCGCCGGGACAGCTGTGGTATCTCTTAACAGGCCTGACTGGCACAACGTAAAGAACTGGTATCTCAACGACTACGACTGTCACATAGCCAACGTCCTACGATCCGTGCGATACCATCCGGAGGAAGTAGTACAGTACGCCGCCCATCCCCGTCTCGAGATAGACCTGCACATGATACATGATTATCTGTATCATGCCATGCCTTCTCTACGGGAGACGCTACGTACAGGCATAGAGGTGTGTGACCCACAACTGGCGGGTTGGTGGGTGTGGGGTATGAATAACTGGCTCGGTGGATCGTGGTGCGCATGCCCTATCAAAGCGGATGCCCTTGCCGAGAGCAACGGGGACCTGGATGTGTTCCGGGGAGACGCAGAAGACTTAGACGGTACGTGGAGGCAAAAGCTCAACAACAGTAATCCGTGCACAGAGTCTCTTAGGGGCACCCGGCGGAAGAAGCTCAACAACAG
>Ga0207997_1000301_pt1 | contig 25006 bp, 58 predicted proteins | sample AntAceMetag02UKN_FD_184777 | JGI IMG/M metagenome (GOLD analysis project Ga0207997, IMG submission 184777) | Saline lake microbial communities from Ace Lake, Antarctica - Antarctic Ace Lake Metagenome 02UKN (SPAdes) (version 2) | ecosystem: Environmental > Aquatic > Non-marine Saline and... | reverse complement strand
AATCTTCTTCAGTTATGTTGAAGAAATGCTTAATAAAACTCTCTGAATAACAACGGATATCTTCTTTTTTCTGAGATGTAGAAGGAACTGAATTTCTGATATCCTTAACCCACTTTATTGCTTCTTCTCTAACTTCTTTTAAAGCAGAATTATAGATTCTATTTTCATCTGAAGTATTATGCAGTTTCATATCTTTTACAGTTCTTAATTTCATCTTCGTTTATCCTCACTTTTCTTTGGACTATTATTAATAACCTTTTTCCCATTAATCTTAATCCATACTATATTAAACTCTTTTAAATTCTTATTAAGATAAGTTATAACTTTTTGAGTAGACCAAATATAACTCGTTGTAAAATGAGTCATAAGTGATTCTTCTGAATTTCTAAGAAATGCTTGAACTTTCATCTTCGTTTATCCTCACTTTTTAATTTCCCTTGTTCAACTCCTATCTCCCTCATTAATTCAAAAGCATCTGTATAAGCATTCCAAAGAAAAGTATGTTTTTTCCAAAACTTTTTCTTTAATCTTTCTATTTTAGCTTTACTCATTGTTTATCCTCACTTTTTAAATATTCTTCTTTTGTTAATTTATTTATTTCATCCTCACATTCTTCTCTTCGTTTATCCTCACTTTTTAATTTAACAACTCTTTCACAATTAGCACAAATATAATCTGGTTTTCCTACTAATCTAAATAATTGTATCATTCTATTATGCCCACAATATTTACAAGCTTCACTCATTGTTTATCCTCCTTAAGACCTACTGGGTCACACTTCCGACATAATTTATCCCCACCACATACATAAGGAACATTTTCTCCACCTTTACATATTCTTTTAATTGTTTTTCCACAACCTTTAATTGTTTCCAATTTCTCCATGCTCCTCATCATTTATTTTTCTTTCTTGACACTTCGGATGTAACCAACCATCTTCTCCACATTTATGTTCTCTACCATTAGAATTAATCTCAGTAACTTTTCCACAACCTTTATTATTGTCTTCAATAGCTTCCCTGCATAATCTAACATTTTCATCAAGAGGATGAACATATTTCTTTGGTTTGAACTTTTTGCAATCACAATCAACATAACCATACTCACCCATTTCCCGATGATTACACTTAGTAGTTTTAAGTGGAGCCTGGACAACTTCTATACTACCATCTTTATTCCTTTTAGTATGATAAGTTAAATGTTCTTTTTTTGGATGTCCACAATTAGCACAAATATCTCCACAACCTTTATTCTTTTGAACATGAGTGTCCTCAGAAACTTTACTCACATCTTCAGATTTCTCCTTCAGTGAACTGCAATTTTCTTGAGGACTATGATTAAAACTTCCCATTATTTTGTCAATTACTTCAAAAAACTCTTTTGTTTTAAATCCATGTAATCTATATTCTTCCTTCAACTTCTCACTAAAATCTGTAAGTGCTTTATTTACTGTATTATGTATGTTTTCTTCTTCAGTTGTTTCCATTTTTAAATTCTCCCATAATTTTGTCAAATAATTGCTTTCTTTTCTGTGCTAATTCTATGTAACCAATTTCTCCATCTAAAAAGCTACTAAATAAATCCCATTCTTCTTCCTTCAACTTCTCAATAGATTCTGCAAACTTCCCCTCAACAATCTCAAAAGGAATTAACTCTCCTGTGTAACTCAATTCTATATATTCCATATTTTGAATATCATTTTCTAAAATAATATACTCTCTTAATTTTTCAATCAAAGGTTTTTCTTTTCCCATTTTATTTTTTTGGGGTTTCTCCTTTGATTTTCTTCAAGAAATCATCCCACTTCATACTAACCATTTTCTCTCCATCCAATCCTCCTTCAATTTCTAAATGTAAAAATTCTTTACATTTTAGACAACCTCCATGCCCAGAATTTTCTCCAAATTGGGTCATCATCATTGAAGGTTTAGCCCATTGTTCATATCCACAATTACAGCAAATAAAATCGTACTTTTCTTTAAAGTGTTCTCTTTTTAGTTTTTGTTTTGTTTCCATTTTATTTTTTTGGAGACAGCTCTTCTCATTGAAACTTTTTTAGGAGTTCTTCTATTTTATCTATTGTATCTGTTCCAACAGTTTGTAATTCTATTTCTCTCTTGAAAACCTTTTTCATTTCCTGGCAGACTTTTTGGAAGCTTTTCTTCTCAACTTCATTCATTAAACAACCAATATGATAATCTAAGTTTTTGTCATTCCTTTTAATTCCTCTTATACAAACCTTAATGTTATCTTCAATTTCTTTTTTTAATTCTGTAATTGTTTCTTTCATTTTATCAATTTTTCTCCGAACTCTTCTTATCTAAAGATTCACAAATCCTCTTCCAATTCTCAGGATATTCTTCTGCATAACTCATAATACTTAATTCATTATCATCTAAAATTATTACTTTTGGTTTTTCTTTAAAGAGCTCCCAGTCAGTTGCTTCTATTTGATTTATATGAATATGTGCTGTTTCTCCATCTTTCCAACAAATCTTTTGATCAATTCCTAATACCCAACAAGAATTTTCTTCCCAAGATGGTCTTCTAACTTTTTTTCCTTCTTTCAATTTGTTTATGACCCATTTGAAATTCATTTTAGATCCTCCTCTGTGAGATTATTGAACTCTACAATTTCTGCTATTCTTCCAATAAAATTCATATCGTCAGCTGATTTGGATTTGCCAAATTTAAAATAAGGTGAACCATAGCTTATGCAACTAAGTTTTGCATCTCCTAATAAACTAATGTAATGTTTTGCTCTTTTAATTGCTTCTTTTCTTAAATCAACTATATTAACCCAATTATTTTCTTCTTTAAAATCTTTCAAAGTTTTAGGATCACTCATTCCACTACCTCCTCAAAACCACAAAAACCGCATTTCCTAGTCAATTTTCCATCAGTAATTCCTACTAATAAATTCTCGGGCTGCAATTCCCTTCCGCATTTTTTACATTTAAAAGGATTAAGGATCATTTTTTTGATTCTGTTGGTTTAATTGTTTGTTGATATGACCATTCCATTAATTCAGTAAGAGTAGTTTTAGAAGGTAATTTTCCAGTTTGACTAATGAAATCTGCAATTAGTTCATCTAAAGATTTATGTAGTTCTTTATGTCTTTGAATATGTTCTTTAGCTTTCATTTTTTCTTCACCTCTTTACTGAAAATCCTATTAAAACATCCCTCACAAAAGTTCCATTCAGCAAGGTTTGTGACCTTGCCTTTTTCTGGTTTAACTTTGACAACTATATTGGGATAAATCAATTTTCCACATTCGCTGCATTTAACATTTATCCAGGCTTTTTCTTTTTTTATTTTCATTTTTCAAGCACCCATTCAAGAGCTTCTTCCTGTCCTAAAGGAAATGAAACAGAATCATCACAAGTTCCCTCCCCATATTCCTCAACTTCTGTATGTACTTCCCTCAACCTTTCCTTTATTTCTTTCTCAGTTTTCATTTTTCTTCATCACCTCTCTTGCTTTTTCTACTGCTTTGACGAGGAGTTTAAATCTTTCACCATCAATGCCTCCAATTGCTATTTCTCCATCATCTGATTGAATATCCAACCACTTACTTTCCCTAATGATACATTTTAAAGTTCCATACTCAAAAACTATTGGGAATTTTTGGGCTTTCTTGAAGTAGTGAAATTTATCTCCATAATGGTCAACAATTTCTATTCCTTCATCACTTGGAAGTCCCTTATATTCTTTTTCACTTATTTCTTCATATCCTTCAATTTTCATTTTTTATTTTCCTCTCCGAAGAGGGAGTTTTTTAGTTCTTCTAATTTATCATTATCATAACTTGTCTCTTTTTTTACTCCACAAATCTTACAAACATCAGCATTTGAATTAACAACCCCACAAGGAGAATTACAATCCCAGCACCCTCTTTCTATTTCATCAATCTTTTTCTTAATTTCTTCTTCTTGAAGTTGGAGGGCTTTTTCAATTACCTTTTCAAAATCAGAACAAGTAGGATATTTATCTTCCAATATTTTATTAACACTGATTCTTATATGTTTCAAATTATCAGCATCTTCTAAAGGAAAAATCATAAACGCTTCTTTCAAAACTTTCTCAATTATTTCTTTATTCATTTTTACCATATTAAAAAAATTATAGCACTTAATCCAAAACCTAAAGCCATTCCTATACAGAGGATTCCAAAAAGTTCTATCCAATTTGTTTCTATCATTTTATTTAATTAATGTTAATATATTAACAAAAAAGAGTTTATAAAGATTTATATTCTGTAGTATATAGAAAGATTTAAATAAAAAAGATGGTTTGGGATAGTATGGCAACAGATGATTTAAGATATCCTGAAGGCATGATAGCAGGCCCTCACAAAGAAAGACCAACTTCAGAATTAGAAGCAGGAGTTGGAGTTATGCCTGGAAGTCCGCCTGAAGAAGTAGAAGAAACTGAATTAATTAGTGGAAGAGGATTGATCCCGTAAATTTTAGTTAAATTTATATAATTCTTATTCTTTTGAAATGTATGGTACTAGAAACTAAAGAAATTCCAAAATTATTGTTTTGGTTTCTAATTAGCGGAATAGCAATTTATATTACTTCTAAAGCAATTGGAAAAGTTGGAGAAGAAATAAGTGCTGTTTTTAGATAATTCTGTTAAACTAAGTTAAAAGAAATAAGAAAAAAATAAAAAAATTAATTCTCGACTACGCTTGGAATTGGTTCCTTTTTGCTAATCAAGAATGCTGCATATACATCTGCTGTGGTTGTTATTAAATCCCCTGGAACAGTAATTGTTACTGTATCACTTGGAGCTATTCTCATTAACGGACAATCACAACCTGTGACTAAACTTTCTGATCTTGTGCTATCAACTTGTAAAGACAGAGCAGTTGTTGTGAGATTTTTATAGACGATAAACTGTGCTGCAGTATTTGTTGAATGAACTGTAAAGATATATGGATATAAAGCATGGTTTTCATCTACTGTGTATGTTACCATATCCCAATCAGTTAAAGTTGCAGTAGGAGATCCCTTATGTCCTATGTCCGGGATGTCTGTTGTCTTGATATACCTGCTATACTTTGCATACAAAGGGTCGTATTTATCAATTCTATTTGTTCTTAAGTTTTGTGTTTCTCCCATTTTATTGTTTTGGTTTTGGTCCTCGTTTAGTTCCGGGTCTGATGGTTCCTTCTTTTGCTTCTCTTGCCTCTTCTGATTCAAGAGTGGCAACTCTAGATTTAAGACTTTCTACTTCCTTTCTCAACCAGTCTTCCATCGCCCTACTTGCATATTGTACCATTTTTTCTTTGTATCGAAGAAAAATGGATTTATTCAGAAGTTTCTTCAGGAGTTTCTTCTGGAGTCTCTTCAGTAGTTTCTTCTTCTGGAGCTTCTTCAGTAGTCTCTTCAGGAACTTCTTCTTGTGTTTTTTCTTCTTCAGCCATTTTTCTTTTTTGTTTTATTTAATTTATTGAGCAATACCACTTATACTAACTTCAGTGAAGTTTTCAGGTTTACCAGGTAATTCCTCAATAGCATATCTCCAACCTATGTACCAAATCTTTGGAGTGATTGATACTGGTTGAATATTTCTTAATTGAATGCTTGGTGGATTATCGATTGTGAAGAAAAGGTTTAAATACATTCCTCCTTTGACACCTGACATTCTGTCGTTGAGAAAACCGCCCTCGGGCGAACGTTGCGTGCCCCATCTATTTGTAGCAGCTGGTTGTTTTAAATATAAGTAAATATTTCCATCTATCCCAATTTTATAAATTTGATATAATTGTCCGTGTGGGGGATTTAAATTTGTGACTTCAGAATAAGATGCTGTACTATCTGCTGCAACTGCATCTGGCTCATCTAAATAAAACATATTATCTCGATTAGTTACTTTATAATATTTTTTAGTTCCACCAATTTTTATAGCGATGTTATCATTAATAATAAATCCTTTTTCTAAATCAAATTCTGTTGGCATAAAAAGAAAAAGATATTAAAGTATTTAAACTTTTTCTTTTTTTAATATCTTCCACCTTTAATTAAATTCTCTTGAATAGTAAGCCATTGATAATTTTTTGGAGAAAACGCAACCTTAATTTCTTCAGGATCTTCTAAAATATCCATAAAAAGAAAAAGTCCAAACTAAGAAAAACAAAAAAAAATAAAAATTAAAGAATTTTTACGGATTTATTACTAGTCCTCTCTTCTCAGCAACACATCCAATAAAGCCAATTTGTTCGTGAAGCGCAGTTGTAGTTAATCCATTGTATCCTTCAATTGTGACTGTTGTGTTTTGATCCACAATTATTGGGTCATCAATGTGAAGTTCATTATCATCTTGCAATCCTACTCTCTGAACGTTCCACCATCTTGCTACACTTCCAGCCCTTGTAATTCTAATACTGTGGACTACTGGAGCAGCTTCTTCTGTAAAGATTCCTGAAATACAGATAAAAGTATTATCTGGTATTGTTCTAGTGTTAACTAAATTGTTCCATCCAGCTGTTGAAATAACTGTGAAACTCCACTTTCCAGTAACACCTAAGTCATCAGATCTCAAATCTCTCAGAATTAGTTCTTCTCTTGGAAGCCCAAGCTGAATTTGTGCTCTACTAAGGATTTCGTTACAACACTTGTTATAAGCATCCAACGGTGTGCCTTTCAATTCATGATATTGAGTCATATTTTCATTTCCTCCATTTAGTTGATTGTACCTTCCCTTATGGGTAAGGCATCACTGACCAATTGGGTCATTGATTATGATTTTAGTCTCTAATCGACACGGATAAGGTCTGCGTGTTCAGGTGATTCAAAAGCTTGTGCACTTGCCGAAATTGTAGACCTTGCATATTGAGTTGGGATGTTTGTAGCAGTCACAGGTCCTCCAAACACTCTAGCATTTGGTCTTCCAGTAAACCTTGCATTTGGGTTTCCTACACTCGCTACTCTTGCCCTAGCGGCAGGTGCTGTTGTTCCTTTTATAAGTTTAACAACTCCACCAGCTAACAAATTAGATCCTGTAACTAAAGTGAATGTTTTTATCATTTTTGGCATCTTTACAAAAAGACCAAGAGCCTGTAATGCAACACCACCACCAATAGTTACCCATTGTTCTTGAGCAGGAAACTGTGTTTCTGCCAAGTACCTAACACCTTCTGCAGCGAATTGTCCTACATTCATCAATCCTAATTCTGCGTAATTAACCATTTTCTTTTTAAGTTCTCCATTTAATTTGGGATAGTCATTTATATGACTAGAATTGTGTGTGTAATTATTTGAAGTTGTTGGATTATTTAAACCTTTTGGTAAACACTCAGAACAAAAATTCAAAGATTTTCTAATTTTTCTTGCTTTATCAGATAATTTCACCCCTTCTCTTCGATAATCTTTATCTTTTGTCTTTACTGCGAAATCATAAACCTCTTTATATTTTTCAAAATTATCTCCAACATTCATTCCTTCTTCTGCAAGGCCCTCTAAGAGAATTAAATGTTTATTAATACAATCTTCACAGAAAATTTCATCGACGCCAGATTGGGCTTGTTTTAGATGATTTTCTAACAATGCGAAATTTTTAATTATCTCATCATCTGTATATTCTAAAATATCCATAAAAAGAAAAAGTGTTTGGATTATTTAAATTTTTGTAAAATTATTCCTTTTCCTTTTTTATTTTTTCGTCAGCAAGTTCTTTAGCACATTCTTTAAGTTTTTTTACAAGATCTTCAACAGCCTTGTCCATAAAGTTATTCCTTTCTTCTAAAGCAGTGATTCTTTTATCTAATTCTTTTATTTTATTTTCCATTTTAAATTACTCCTTTAAATCCAGCATATTTATATGCTCTTTTAAGGATTGTAAAATGTTCTTCTGTATTTTGATAAACTTCCCCACTAGGTAACTTTTCTTTACCAATAATTTTATAATGAATTTCTCTCGCATTACCTATTTTTCCTAATGAATTTTTAATTTTTTTTATCCAATTGATTAATATATCTATTTCTTTATCAGATTTAACTATTCTAAATTCTGGATTATTTTCATCTGGTTCTATTACATTAAATCCTAAATCCATTTCTTTAGTAACTACATCATCAAACACCCCAATACAATCTTCATTATAACAATATTTGCAATATCCAATCTTTATGAATGGTTTTCCTTTTTGAATTAAATTTTCATTCATTTCTTTAATTGTAAATCCGTGTCCATAACCACATATTTTTTGTTCAGATTGTAATTTTATTGAACCATCAGGAGTTGAATGTAAACACATAACTCTAAATGTAAAATTATTCACGTCTAAATCTTTTATTTTTTCTTCATTATTTGTCATTTTAAATTCCTCCTGAAAATTATCTCATCCCTATTTTTTGAGCATTTCTCTGTTGGTTAGGTAGAAGATATTGATTATATGCTTTTAGAACTCTTGAATTAATCTTCTTTCTTTTACCTAAATCTTTTATTTTATTTTCCATATTCTATTTGTATTTTTTCCCCCACTGAAGAGAAAGTTGTAACAATTGTATAAGGTGTATGTTTTTGAATATAGTTAATTATCTTCTCAAATCTTTCAGGATCATAAGCAGTTGTAACTTCATCCAATACAAAGAATGGAAAGTCTGATAAATACTCTTCTTTTCCTGCAAGCATAGTTATTACCCCTATTGTAACCCTCTCACTTGTAGATAATCTATTGAGTTCTTGAGTAATCATTCTTCCTGCTCTTTTTCTTCTAACTTGAATTTTAAACATATCATCAATTTCTATCTTATCAAAATCTTTATATCCAAGTATTTTATAAACTTCTGTAATTCTTTGATTGAATTTATTTTTTACTATATCCATCATGTCCTTTATTTTCTGTTTGATGTATGGCATTAATCTTTTAATAAAATCAAATTTACTTTGTAACTCTTTTAATATTTCTGCATCTCCTTCCATACGTTCTATTTCCTTTTCACAATAATTTATTTGTCCATTAATTTTTCCTATACTCTCTGTTATCTTCCTTAAGTCTTCTATTATTTGGTTTGTTCTTTTATCAAGATCCTTTCTTAATTCTTTCATCTCTTCTTCTAATACCTTAATTGATACTTCTTTCTTCTCTAAATTTTCAGTTCTATCATCTAATTCTTGTTTATTTTTATTTAATTTTCTTTGTTTATATTCTATTTCCTTTGCATTCTCATCAAATATTTTATCAACCTTTTCTGTTAATTGATCTAAGTCAAGTTCAAGTTCTTCTCTCTTTTGTCTTGCTTTCAATTTTTCTTTTTCTTTTTTATCAAGTTCTTTGTTTAATTTAGATAACCTTTTCTTTCTCTCTTTTCGAGCAAATTTTCGTCCACAAGCATTACATATTTTTCCTTCTCCTGAACTTTCTGTTGATTCTTTTTGATTTTTTAAATCTTCAATTTCCTTTTCAATTTGTTCTTCTAATTTTTCTATTTTTCCAATTTTATCTTTTATTCCATCCATTTCTGTACTATATTTTGGATGGTCATTCTTAAATTCCTCAAATTCTTTTTCTAATATACCTATTTCATCTTTTAATTCAAGAATAATTCTTTTATTTTCTTGAATCTTATTCTTTAATTGTATTATTCCTGAATAAAGGTCGTCTCTCTTAACTCTCTTTTTATTAAATTCATTTAATTTTTTATCGTGTTTTCCTTTAACTAAATCATTATAAGTTGGTTCTATCTTATCTTTTTCTTTATTTAATTTTACTAATTCTCCATCAAGTTTTTTAATTTCCGTTTCTTTCTCCTCTAAATTTTCAATTAATCCTCTGTAAGCCATAAGTTCCTTTGCTAATTCATAATCTTTTTCTTCACTCCATACTTCTAATTGTTTGTAGAATTTTATATCTGAAAAATCTTCAAAAAAATTGTCTAAACTTTCACCCCGTAAAATTGCATTTAAAAATTTGTTTTCAGGGTCTGCAAATGCTAAAAAACTTGCTTTTAATCCTAATCCATTATTATAAAATGATTTTCCATCAACTCCTAATTCAGTTCCTACTCTTATTAATTTTCTTTTAGTGCTTCTTCCATTAATTTCTATTTCAACAATTCCTTCATTTTCAAAATCATTTAAGAATTCTGTATGTTGTTTTAATTCTTTTTCAGGAAGGACGAGAGTTTGTAAAGCATGAATGAAACTTGTTTTACCTGTTGCATTTGGAGCTTTGATTATATTCAATCCTTTCTTTAAATTCACACTTATCGGTTTTGTTATCCCACCAATATTTTCCATAGTTATTTGCATTTTTCTTCCTCCACAATTTTATCTAAAAGATTATCTAAATCTCTTAATTTACCTTTCTTAACTATTTTAATTGCTTCTTTTTCAAATTGTTCTATTTTATCTTCTTCCATTTTAATCTTCTTTTTTAAAATTTATATTTAGTTTGATATTTCCAAGTTCTTGTTTTGTTAATCCGATTGCTTTTGGAATATCTTTAGGTCTTCTTCCACTTGTTTTATTTAGCCATTCTCCACCTTCAATACATTTTTCAGGAAACCATCTTGAATAAACTCTTTCACTTGCCCAAATAAATAATCTATTTGGATATTTTCTATCTAAACTTGCTAAATAACTTAATACAAATCCATTATTCTTCATTACTTTTATTATAAGTCCTTTACATTTATGACCTAGATTTAATACGAATAATTCAGGATAGCTTTTTTCAAGTGAATATAATCTTTGTGCAATGTTTTTATTTAAAGTATAAACAATAATATATGCCATTTTTTATGTGAATAAAATATTATACCTAATCCTATATGGGGTTAGGTAATTTTTTAATAATTTAGTCATTTCCCCCCATCAATTTATTAATATATTTCTCTTCCATCATCTTCTCCAAAGCCCTTACACTTACATATTTCTCAGGGTTTTTCTCAATTTCTGCCTTAATCTCTTCAAATTTAAGGTTTTTTTCAAGACATTTTTCTTGGGCTATTTCTAGCATAGTATCCTTATCAATTTCTCCGAATTCAATTGGATAAAGTCTATCTTTTAAGGCCCTATCTAATAAATTATATTTGTTTGTAGTCATTATTACAATTGTTTTTGATGTATTCATATTATCCAGACAATGAAACAAAATATTATTTTGAGCAACATGCCAGCTCTCCCCTTTAAGCCATTCCCTATCAGGAAATACACTTTCGGCATCGTCAATTAAAATTATTCCTTTTTTTCTTGAGGCTTCTTGAAATACTTCGTTAATTTGTTCTTCTGACTCTCCATATAAATGTCTAGCAATAGTTGATCCATCCACAAAAAGAATTGGAATGTTAAGACTTCTTGAAAGAACTCTCGCCAATAAAGTTTTTCCTGTTCCAACTTCGCCATGAAATATAAATCCTTTTATTCCTTTAATTTCTTGATTTTTAAATTGAAATGAGATAATGGTCTTAAGTTTATCAAATGTTTCATTAAAATGTTTTCCTTTGCATTTATTTACATCTTCTACTATTTCTCTTGGCTCTATCCACATAAATTCTTGTTCTTTCATTTTCTATACCCCTTCTTTCTTAGTAATCTTTCTGCTCTTTGACAAATTCTTTTATAAGCATTTAAAGCATTTCTAGCAATGGTAATTTTATTTTTATCCCATTTTTCTATAAACCGAATATTTTTTACTCTTTGATTATCACTTGATAATAGTTGATAAGATTTTACTAATTTTCTACCTTCTTTCGAAAATATCTCTTCCCACATATCTAAAGAAACCTCACGATTATTACTCATAGCTTCGTTACATACACTTACAAGTGCTCTATATGAATTTAAACCACAAGGTCTCCCTTCTTGTTTAGAGAGAATTGATACTGCAAGTAGAGATCCAATATTTTCCATAAAAACTTCTTTTTCTTCTTTATCAGCACTTAATCTTCTCAATGTATTGTCCCAAATAGGAGTTAATGAGACCATAACATATTTTGGATATCCTTCATAACCTTCTGGATTTTCATCTATTATTTTCACATAACCTGATTCTTCAAAGCCATATAAAAACTCTAATGTTGCCTTCATTCCTTTTGTGGCCTTATTTATTTCCTCAAGAGAGAATCTTATTTCTTCCTTTCCTTTCCTTTTTTCAATAGTTCTTCTAATAAGAAAAGAAAGAAGTCCAGATGATGCATGTGTCCAAGTCCAATTAATTTGAGATGCAAGTGCTTGTAATCCTCCCAATCTTTCAATATTATCTTTTTTAAGAGCATCATAAATTTCTTTATCTACGGCTTCTAATTGTTTTCTAAATATATCTGGAATTTTCTTTTTTCTTATCATTTTTTTTCTTCTAATTGTTTAATGAATCCACAAGTTCTACAAACTAATTCCTTGCTACTTATTCTTCGATAAACAAGGGTAGAATTACATTTCTCACATCTTGGTCGCTCATCTTTCTTTTTTTTAATTTTAACCATCTTAAATCCTCTAAATAGAGAGAGGGAGAGTTTATAAAGATTTATGTTCTAGACTATATAGATTATTATTAAGAAATTTTAAATAATAGTGACTATTATTAATGATATGGAAAAACCAGATTTAGAAATAGTAAAGAAAACTTTAGATCTTTTGCTAGAGAGTGTTGAAACATTTGAACAGTTAGGATCTATTAAATTTGCTATTGATGATTATTTAGAAGAAGGTTATGAAATTAAAGAGTATATTTCAAAATATAATGATAAAGTTGGAAAATTCTATAGTAAGAGAAATTAGATTCTTCTTTTAGTTGTTGTATATTTTTCATTTTAAAAATCTTCTCTTAAAATTTATAATCTGATCTCCAACCCAAACTCTCCCTCTTGGATGTGCTATTAAGATGTTATAAATATCAGGTCTTTCTCTTCTCAACAAATCCAAAATACTATTTGTATCAGTAAATTCAAATACTCCTTCTTTTGTAGATATTGGGATTAAAGCAAGAATAATATCAGCTGCAAGAAGAACTTTTTTATCTGCTAAATCAAGTATGTTGAGATTATTATCCAATTGCCATTTCGTATTCTTACCATCCCCAATAAATGATAAAAAAATATCCTCAAAATTTATTTTTTTATCCATTATCCTTTCTTTTTTTGAATATACATGTCACTCATGGTATCACTCATCTGTTGTTCGGAAGGACTTAATTCAGACGATGGATTCATTGATTCAGGGTTTGGCTGTTCTGGTGGAAGTTCTTGAGGAAGTTCTTGGGAAAGTTGTTGTTGAGGTTGTTCCCGTTTTGTTCTTAGGAATTCTGCCAGTGCAGGTCCAGCCTTTTCTGCTAAAGTTCCAATACCCTCCATAACCATCTCTCCTGTCCCTTTTTCTTTATCCCCCAAGATAACAGACATCTCTTTCACTGCAGATATTTCTTCCTTCATATCCCTGATTCTCTGTGTAGCCATACTTCCACTGCCTTTTTCCTTCATTTCTTTTTCCATTGCTTTAAGCCTACTTTCTAATTCAATCCTTCTATTGTCGTAGGCTAATTGAAGGTTTTTATCTTTTTCTTGTTGTGCAGATATCTCGGCTGCTTTAATACTTTGGTCTCTTTCAGATCTCACTGCTTCCATAGATTGCATAAATTCCTGGGATGAAGTCTGTCCTTGTTGCTGTTGTTGTTGCTGATTTAACATTTGTTGCATCTGCATTTGCTGTTTCAAATCAGCAATTTCTCTTTGCAAACCAACATCTGCTTGTGGTTTCATAGAATTCATCATCTGTATTTGCATCATCTTATCCATGAAATTGTTGTCGTTGCTATCTTTTCCTGTCCCAGTATTTTCCATCATCCTCATCATCATCATTGTAGATAAAGCATCTGATCCACCTTGACTTCCTCCTTTCTTCATGTTATCTATCTGTGCTTGCAATAACTGCTGTTTCAAAGATTTGTCAATGATTTCACTTGTGTCATCACTCTTGGTTTCTTTTTCTTTATTTTCCATTTTATTTATATCAATGCCAAAAGCTTTATTTACCTTTTCTTTCAAAAACAGGATATTAAAAGCTTTTTTGGCAAGATCATTAAAGTTATTAGCTACCCCTGACTCTATCAACATCTCTGCCTGGGCTAATTCATTTCCACTAAATTTTATATTTCTTGATGAAAGTATTTGATATTCACCTTTCTGTGATTTAGTTTCTGCAATCGTCTCTGATTTAGATACAAATGGAGAAGAAACCATCCGATTACATTGAGGACACTTCCATCGATTCATATCAGAATCAAAATAAGGTTCAATCTCTTCTTTACAATGTTTGCATTTCACCATCCCTTGAGTTTTTTGAGATTCATCTACTTCTGGAGATTCATCCAATTCTTTAGATTCTTCTCCATTTTGAGATTCCCCAGATATTTCCTCATCATTTGGGTTAATTTGGGTGGTTTTGGGGGTTTTTTCTTCTTTTTTCATAGATTTTGTATTTTTATTTTCCATTTTTTATATTTTTTTGTGAATTTTCCCTAAATTCCCTGCCCTCGCCCTCGCGGTGTATACCCCTAGGGAGTAGGGGGGTTAGGGGAGTAGGGAACTTAGCTATTTATTTTATTGTGATTGTTTTTCCTCCGTTTTCGATGTTTTATTATTTTGATTAGGTTGTTTAGGTGATTTAAATAGTTTTTGCTGGAAATGATTTAAAGCAATTGTAATCAAATGTTCTACAACAGCATCATTAGTTTGACATTTGAGAATTATTTTTAATTCTTTAAACTTTCCAGTAAAGTAATCATTCAGCTTTATATTAAAATAACCCATAATAATTATAATAATAAGGATTATTTAAATCTTTCTATAAATGAAGAGGCAGAGGAAAATGAGTAACCCCTACCTCTTTTAGAAATCTTTTCACAGGAGGTAAAAAAATTTTCTAAATTTATTAAGTTTCCAAAGTTTAAAACTTTTGTGTTTCTATTGGTCCTGCTGTGTTAGGAATTGGTTCTTTATCAACTTCAACCTTGAAGATTTTTGCTGGATTTTTTCCACTCTTTGCTTCAGCTAAACCTTTGTAAGTTATCTTAATTTTTTCTCCAACTTTAACCAAAGCCATTCTTGAATCAAGGAGAGTTGCACCCCAGACATTTTTCACACCTTCTGGTGCTTCAACACTATACAACTTTGATTTGTTCGGACCAATATCTTCTTGAATCTGAACAAGAAAGCCTTCTATGAAATCTCCATCTTCTTTATAAGTCCAATCTGTTGGGTTTATTTCTTCATACATCTGTTTTTTCCTCCTGCTTTCGCATGTTTTATTATGAACTATCCCTTTATGTAATTCTTTTGAATTTATATGAAATTCAGCACAATAAGTTATTCCATTATTAACATCAAAAACTAATTCTGGATATAATGCTAAAGGTTTAATGTGATGAGGATGTAAAAGAACACCAATTTTATTATGACAGTAAGGACAATTAGGATTTTGGCAAGTAAAATTATCTCTTAAAAAAATTAACTCTCTCCATATTTTCCATTTAGAACTTGCCCTTAATTTTCTATTAAGAGGACTAATTCCACCCTGCCAATTCCAGTGTGCTTCTCCTCTTGCTATTTTTATTTTCCCTTCTTGAATACGATTAATCATCCTTTCCCTACACCCTTCTCTATCTTCTTTAGTTTTTTTATTTCCTATATTCTTTAGTTTTATTTTAAGTTTGTGTTCTTTTGTAAGTTTTGTTCCTTTATGACTTTCACTTTGTTTTTCTTTTATATCAATACAACTATGTTTATTCTTCCCTATAAAACAACCACAATTTTTACATCTTTTTTGAAATGTCATTTTTTATTCTCCTGTGTTAAAATCTTTGCTATTTCTTTTTTTAATCTGTTTCTTAATTGAGGATTTCTTTTTGCACTTCCATAAGTAATCATTAATTGTAATTTCAATTCTTTTAATTTTTCATTCATTTTTATTTCCTCCTTCAATTTCCTTCCTGTCTTTTTCACATTGTTCTTCTGCTTGTTCTGTTTGATGATCTCCAAAATCAACTGATCCGTAATCTTTGTATTCTTTATTATCTCCATTATTTTTTTTGCTTTCATTTGAATCCTCTAAAATTTCTATTTTTTTATCAACTAAAAGTATGTTTAATATATTTTTAGCATTATCTCCTAAAACATCTATTTTATATTTTTTTCCAGATTCTAATGATAAATTTTTTATTTCTCCTTTTTTTAATATTTGAAAATCAAAAGTTTCTAATGATTTAAACTTTGGTAATAAAGGTAATGTTGGTAATGTCTGCCCTATTATAATACCTTTTTGTTTTTTGTTTGTTTGAGTAGTAGTGTTCTTATTACCTTTATTACCTTTATTACCAACATTATAAAGGGATTTATTTTTTAAACTCAAATCTTTACCAAAAATTTCTTGTTTTTCTCCTATTATTTCTTTTGTAAATTTAAATTCTTGTCTAGCAGGCCTTACAGTATTATCTTGTAAAATAAGTTTTATATCTGAAAAAATCCTATCAACAAATCCAGATAATTTTCTTGCAAATTTTATCTGATCTGATTTCTTTGTAAAATCAAGATAACTAAACAATTCGCTATCATCAGATACGACCTCTCTTATTTGAGATTTTTTTATAAATTCTTCTGGGTGTTTTTCATAACATAATTCAAATAATCTTTTTATTTCATTATCAATGTTTCCACCAATATTTAAAGTTTCTTTGTCAGGAACACAAGGATTTCCACATCCAGCAGATTCCATTATTCCTCCACAAATCTTACCCCACTCATAATATGATGTAAAAGGAATCTCGCTATTTTTTCCCCCTTTATCTATCCAATTTCTAACTAAAGAAAATAAGGCTGATAATATAGAATTTCTATTTTTCTTAACCCAGTCTTGTAAAATAGGATTTTTAAATTTTCTTGCATTAACATCTTCTAAACTATAAAACAGTCTAATAAACCTACATCTTCTTGCGAAGTCAGGAGTAAATGTAACCCCCATATTCCCAGACAAACTCAAATCTAATTCATTGTCAAAAGTAAGCAATTCATTTCTTCCAAGCATTCTATCAGAGAATTGTTCAGCAGTACTAACTGATTCAAGAACAGCATTATTGATATGGCCTTTATTATTTGAGAAATGTAATCTTTTTCTGCCATACATCAAAGCAGACAAAATCTTTTTTCTTAACTCATCATTATTACCATATTTATTTCTTTCTCCACCACTTATTGGTGATTCTTCTAAAGGATTTCCTTCATATACAATTCCAATAATTCCTGCAAGATAATCTTTACCGATTCCTTCTCTATTTCCTAAATAAAAAAATATAGGGGTTCTTGTATTAAACTTTTTAAATAGTCCTTTCAAAAAGGGGGTTAATAATCCAGCTATTGCATTTGTATAGTCTTGTTTATTTTTAAAACAAAATTCTTTAAAAATTTCAAACAAAATCTTTTTAGCATCTTTTAATTTCATATCTGGATCAGATATTTCAGGAGCATCATGTGGAAGCCAAGAACCAAATCTCTTATCATATCCTTTTTTCGGAAAAGTTAATTTTCCTTTGTAAATAATTGGAAGTGGAATTGTGAATATTCTTGTGATTTGAGGAAGTGCTTGTTGTAAAATTTGTGAGGAAATAATGGTATTTGATAATTCTGATCCTATGCTCTTTTCTTTAGGCACCATGTCATTAATTTCTTTATTATAAACATAATCTATTGGTATGATATATTTTTCTAATAATGTGATAAATCTATTTGGTTTTATAGAGATAAAACCAGTATACACTTCTTTACCTGTAGAATGAACTTTTAATTTTCCAACTTCAACAACATCTTTAGAATCTGGTCTATAGAATAAGATATTTTTATCTTTTAAAATTTCAGAAACATCTAAAGCAAATTTACTAATTAATCTTCCAGATTTTGGTCTCTCAATTTCTATTTTCTTAATTTCTTCCTTATAACCCATTTCTTTAAGTAGTTCTTTTTTCTTAACCATTTTAATATTCCCTTAATTGTGAATTTTTGTCTGCTGATGAATTAACTTTTACTAATTTTGTTGTAACTGCTTTTTCTTCTTTTGGTTTTTTTGTTTGTTCTTTTTCATAACCAATCTCTTTAAGTAATTCTTTTTTCTTAACCATTTAAAATTTTCTCCTCTGATATTTGTCTTTTAATTTTTCCTGTCTTCCAATGGGGACAATTTTCAAGGGCAATTAAACATTTATCAGAACATTTTTGAATATCTGATCCAAACTTTTTAATCAAAAACAATTTCTCTTTTTCATTAAATTCTTCATTTAAAAGAAAGAGATGTATATGATAACCTCTACTTCCAGTTTCATAAATGTGATATTCATTAACATCAATACTTTTAAGTTTTTTTAGAGTTATAAGAATTGGTTTAATTTGTTTCTTCTCTTCAATATCTAAAACAATTTCATTAGGAAGAATCTGTCTTTGATTAATCTGTTCAAAGAATTTTTGTGTTTTCCAATCATCAGAAGTCCCATCAATATCAATTGGAAAAACAGCTTCACTAAACTTCTTCCACTTTGTAAAAAGTGTTTCTCCATCTTTTATATAAGTCCCAGCAACGAAGAAATCAAATTGTTGCTTTCCCGCACCATAATATAAATTATCTAATGTTTCTTTCTTTTTTTCTATCATTTTTCCACCCCCCTCTCTTTATATTCACTAAATTCAGAAATAATATACCAATAAATTTTCTCTCTTATTCCTGCTCTTTGTTCAGGTCCAAAATTATCAACTAATATAAAATCTTCACCATTAAGAACAATAGTACAGAAGTGTAAATCTCCATTAATTTCACGAATAAATGCTTTAGTATCTTTTTTGATAAATAATTCAGCGAGAAGTTTCCATCGTTCAACCTTGTCCTTAACCTTTTCCATAAATAATTTAAGATTCTTCTCCTTTTAAACTTTTCTAACTACTTGAGAACAGAAATAGAAAGATTTAAATACCTTTTTCTATTTAAGTAGTATAAGATGGAATTAAAGACACTAAAGATTAAACCCGATACTCATAAAAGTTTAAAAGCCATGAGAGGTTATGATGGTTGTGTTTCTATCGACGATGTTCTAAAAAAGTTAATTAAATATTATAAAGAGAAACAAAATGAATAAAGAAATAATTGAGAAAGTTTTGAAACCTTATGGTATTCTAAGAGATGAAAGAGTTACAAGATTATGTATGTTAAAAGCCCTTCAACTTCAAGAAGAAGAAATTAAGAAAAAGGTTGATAAATTAATAATTGGAGATTTATATGGTATGAAATTAGATACTGATGATTATGATAAAATTGTTAAAAAGTGGGAAGAACTAAAAAACTCTCTCTTCGGAGAGGAAAATAAAAAATGACAGAAGAAATTACAGGAAAAGAATTTGGAAAGAAATTAAGAGAAGCAGGATTAAAGAGTTCTGACTTTAGAGATGAAGAAAAACCTAAAGAAAAGAAAAAACTTCCAGCTAATGCTTTAGTGGATATTTTTGCAGATCAACAATTAACTACTTTAAATAAATCAAAAGGAGGAAAAAAAATGAATGGAATGCAAATGCAAGAACCAGCTGAAAATTCTTGGGAATCAATTGTTAAGAGATTAAAAATTAGAATAACAAATGCTGAGAAAGAATTATTGATGTCCAAAGCTCAATTAAAAGAAGCTGAATCTCATATTAAGGAGGTGTAAAATGATACCTGGAAAAGGAATAGGGCAAGGATTTCCTAGACAAGGAAGTGGTGGATTTACATCATGCAGATGTCCAAATTGTGGATATGTAGAAGAACATGCTAGGAATGTGCCCTGCAATAAGATGAGATGTCCACATTGTGGAAGCACACTTGTTGGAAATTGAATTAGTATACCAAATTGTATAGTATACAAAAATGTATACCACACAAACTTTAAGAAAAATGGAAGATATATTAACTAAATTAAAGAAGGAAGTAGAAGTAACAGCCAAAGTATTGGGAGAACCAGAAGATCATATTTATTGTGAATTAATTGGATTTTGTGTGGGAAGACGTACTGGAAAAATTGTTGAGTTATATAAAAAATCAAAAGGGGGTAAATAAAAATGGAAAAAAACAAAGAAAAAACTGAAGAGAAAAAAGCAGTAGTTAAAGAAACTAGAGCAAGTGTGAAAGATAAGAAGGAATCAGAGTTTGATAAAAGGTTACAGGAATACTTTATGTGGAAGGAAATGTTTGAAAAAAAAGAAGATTTAAAGAGAAAGATGAGGATAGATGTTTTTTATTAAAAATGAAAAAAATAGATAATTATAATTGCGAAGGAATGTGTATTGAAAAAGGATGTAGCAAGAAATATACAGAAATTACACATATAAAAATTAATGGAATGGATATTATATTTACTTTCTGTAAACAACATGCAGGAGTATATGAAGCATTTGATTGGGTTAAAAAAAATCCATTAGAAAAGCAACCCACTATTTTATGTGAGGAAAGAGATGATGGTGTAAAAGGGTTACAATTCTTTTGTGAATATTGTGGTGAGATACACAGACATGGAATAGGAGAAGGGCATAGAGTGGCTCATTGTTCAAATCCACATTCTCCTTATAAAAAAGATGGTTATATTTTAAAGGAGGTTAAAAATGACAATCCTTGAAATAGAAGCCTACATAAGAGATAGACGTGAATTAAAAGAGAATAGAAAACCCATAGAAGAATTAGAGAAAAAGATAAATTCTTCAAAAGATTGGGGAGAAATTAATAAAATTTATAGAAGTTTAGCATATTTAATGGGAAAAATAATAGATAAACGAAATAAAAAAAGGGGAATAAAAAAAGTTAGTGAGAAGAAACTTTTAAGGAATTTTGGCATTTGGGAAAAGAATGAATTGGGTTTGGGAATCCCTAAAGGAGAAGTTGGGGGGGATTTGATGCATAATATCTTAGACCATTGTTATGCTTTTAAATTAGAAGATAAAGAATTTTTGGTGGGTGAACCTTATGGAGTATCACAAGAAGATTTAAGTGAATTACATAAATTTTGTGAAAAAAAAGGTCTTTGTTTTAGGATTGGAAGAGCAGCAGAACATTTTCCAAATGAAACTATTAGGATAATAATAACTAAAAAAAGAGAGAAAGAACCGAACATGATTAATTTGGAAGGATAAAATGGATATTACAGAATACACAGATAATGAAATTAGAAAGAATCTTGCTCTATTGGAAATTCATTTAAAACAATCTCCTTTTAGTGATAAATTATTTTGTGAAGAATGCATTAATAAACACATTTTACTTTTAGAAGGATTAGCAGAAGAAGGACTTACGGCTTGCATTGATTGTGATACAAAAAAGTATGAGGGATTATTGAAATTTTTAAATGAAATTAAAGATAAGGATTATCAAAAACAAGGAATTGAACTTGCACAACAAACCAGAAGATTAAGAAAAAAATTTGTTCCCTGCGATGATGAAGATAGTATGGGAATGAAAGATAGAGATGATGTTAAGGAAAAAATAAAAGAATTGGAAGAAGAATTAAAATTGGCAGAAGATAGAATAACACAAGATAGATTAGAATATGGAATTTATTTATTAAAATGGTTTTTAAGAGGGAGGAAATGTTCAGATGGTTGATCATATACACATAAAAAAGAGAGAACCTTTATTCAATAATATCTTTCCTAAAGAATATTGGGAAGAGAAAGCATTAAAGGATCCATATGATGCTATACTTTATGGTTGTGGTGAAAAAGAGTTTTGGAATAAAGAAGTAAACATAGAGGGATTAAATAAAAATATAATATTTCTTGATTTAGGTTGTGGGATTGGAAGAGTAGCTAAGAAAGTGGCTCCTTTAGTCAAAGAATATTATGGAATTGATTTCTCTACTGAAATGATAAAAAAAGCAAAAGAGATTTTCAAAGATTATAAGAATGTTAATTTTTTTACAAATAATGGAATTGATTTAAGAAACTTTAAAGATAATCAATTTGATGTAGCATATGTTTGTTTAGTGTTTCAGCATATGCAAAAAGAGATTACATTTAATTATATTCGAGAAGTTCATCGTGTTTTGAAAAAAGGAGGAATCTTTTTTGTAAACAGTATTCCTAAGATAGAAAAATATGTTGGAGGATTGGCAGAAGAAGAATTAGATGAAGCAATGAAAGAATTTAAAATATTAGATAAAAAAATAACTGAACATTATTTTTATGTTCAATGTGAGAAAATTTCAGATGCATGATATAGTTTATATAATCATTGGAATTGCAATAGGATATATTATTAGATGGCAAGACGAGAGATTAAGAAAATTGGAGAAAAAAATAAATAAGAAGTAAAATGGAAATAGAAAAAAATTTACTCCCAACTGAAAAAGAAATTAATTTTTTAATTGAAAGAAAAGAAATTGCATTAAAAGAATTAGGTAGTGGTTCGTTTCCAACTGCAACAAAATTTATTAAAGATAGAATTAAAGAATTAAAAGAATTAAAGAAAAAAATAAAATGAAAAGAGAGGCAATAATTGGAACTATTTTGGGAATTATTTTAGGATTTTTTGGTTTGGTTTGCTTTGCTTATTATTTAGATAGAAGGAGAGTAAAAATAAAATGAAATACATGTTAATGTCAACTTCTCCCTCGATCACGACGGGATATGGAATCGTCTCAAAAAATTTAATGAAAGGTTTTCTTAAAAAGAATATTGATATAAAGATGCTTGGCCTACAAAATCTTGGGCATCAAGAAAAAGAATGGAACCTCCCAGTTTTGGATGGAATTTATGGTAATGATGCTCTTGAGTTTTACACAAAACTTTATGGAATAAATTCTCTTATAACAATTTTAGATAATTGGCTTCCCCAATATGAGTGGCTTCCTAATTACATCAAGAGATTAAACCTGAATCACATATGCCATGTGACAATTCATTCAGAACCCCTTCCACCCATACTTCATAATTCAATTAGAAATGCTAATTTTTGGGTTGCCCCAAGTAAATTTGTTGAGAAAGTTTTACTTAATGCAGGATATAATCCAACAAGAGTTCGTTATATTCCTCATGGTGTTGATACTAAAATCTTTAAACCACTTCCTGAAGAAGAAAAACAAAAATATAGAAAACTAATGGGTTATGAAGATAAATTTGTCTGGATAGCTGTTGCTACAAATACTGGCCTTGAAAAAAACTGGCAAGGATTATTTTATGCTTATAAAATTTTTCTTACACAAAATCCTGATGCAGCAAAAGATACTATTCTGCATTGTCATACAAGCCCACATTATCCTGGAGGATCAAGTTATGACTTGGAAGTTCTTGGGAAAATGTATGGAATAGAAGATAATCTCAGATTTGTTGCAGGCATGAATTTAAATGCAGGAACTCCTCCAGAAGAAATGACTAGATTTTATAATATTAGTGATTGTTATATTTCAGCAACTATGGGAGAATCATTCCATCTTCCAGCTCTTGAATCTATGGCTTGTGGACTTCCTTGCATAATCCCAAATCATACAACAGGCCCTCAATTAGTTGGAGAACCCAAAACAGGATTATTAATTGAACCATTAAAGATGAAAAATTCTCAAGAATTCGGATGGACTGGACCAAACATTTCAGACAAGTGGATAGTTGATCCTGTTGATTTTGCAGACAAAATGACTACGATTTATAAAGATAAAAAGTTAAGAGAAAAGTGTTCAAAAAATGCTGTTAAGTTTGCTAAAGGCTATGATTGGGAGAAAAAAATTATTCCCAAATGGATTGATTTTTTTGAATATGTGGAGAACTCTATAGAAAGTATAGATTATAAGGAAAATAAGTTGGGGATTTAGGGGTTTAGCTTGATTCTGTTGAGTATATAAGATATGATAAAAGATACATATCTGATAGAGTAGAAAGATTTAAAAATAACCAATTCCTCATAAATGCATGCCTAAAGCAAAAATGGAGGAGAATGCTGTGTTGTTAATAATCAAAGAAAATCAACCAATTTCTATTTACAAATTAGCAAAAAAGTTGAAAATTAGTTACTCGGCTGTGTGGAATATGGTTGAAAGATTAGAATTAAAAAATAAAATTGTAACAGAATTAAAACCTAAAGTATTCGTTAGGATGATTAAAATTAAGGAGCAAGAAAATGCTAACAGGAGTTTATGAACACAAACCACTTTCTTTAGAAACAAAGAGAAAAATTAGTGAAGCAAATAAAGGACATATAGTTACAGAAGAAACGAGAAAAAAAATAAGTTTAGCACATAAAGGAAAAATAGTTATAGAAGAAACAAAAAGAAAATTAAGTGAAAGTCATAAAGGAGAAAAAAATTATTGGTTTGGAAAACATCATTCTGAAGAACAGAAAAGAAAGATAAGTGAATCAGAAAAAGGAAAAATAGTTACAGAAGAAACAAAAAGAAAATTAAGCGAAAGTCATAAAGGACTAAAATTATCAAAAGAAACAAAAGAGAAATTAAGTTTAGCTGGAAATGGGAAAAATAATCCTTTTTATGGAAAGAAACATAGTGAAGAAACTAAGAGAAAAATGAGAGGAGTGAGGGCAAAACAAACCCTTCCTACAAAAGACACAAAAATAGAAGTAAAAATCCAAAACTTCTTAAAGAAATTAGGAATAGAATTTTTTACTCACCAATACATGTCTCAAATAAAACATGCTTATCAATGTGATATTTTAATTCCTTATATGAATCTTGTTATTGAATGTGATGGAGATTATTGGCATAAATACCCAATAGGAAATGATATTGATCACATTAGAACTAAAGAATTAATTAAGAAAGGATTTAAAGTTCTTAGATTATGGGAATTTGAGATTAATGAAATGTCAATTAAAGGATTTGAAAATAGGTTAGGTAATTTGAAATGATGAAATTAAAATGTGTAAAATGTGGGCATTTGTGGATTGCTAGAAAAGAAAAGGGACTACCCATAGCCTGCCCCAATTGCAATAATCGAAAATGGATAAAATATCTTGAAGAAAATGGAAAATCAAGAAGAAATCTTGAAGAAAATGAAGTTC
>Ga0207997_1000298_pt1 | contig 25137 bp, 42 predicted proteins | sample AntAceMetag02UKN_FD_184777 | JGI IMG/M metagenome (GOLD analysis project Ga0207997, IMG submission 184777) | Saline lake microbial communities from Ace Lake, Antarctica - Antarctic Ace Lake Metagenome 02UKN (SPAdes) (version 2) | ecosystem: Environmental > Aquatic > Non-marine Saline and... | reverse complement strand
GAGAACATCAAGATAGCAAAGATTAAACAAGACAAGTTAAAGAAAGAATGGAAGAAAGACTTGATGAAAACCTTGAGTAAACCTTCTTCACAGATTATTGAGAGATACTTCACAACAATTATGGACTCAATAGACATAATGATTAACTCTCCCACAATACACGGAGTAGCAGTTGTTTCAGAAACAGGAATGGGTAAGTCTTTTACAATAACTAAACATCTTATCAACAACCTAAAACTCAAGGAAGGCAAGGATTTTATTATCTATAATGGATATGTTACTCCGTTAAAATTGTTCCAAGTGTTACAGGAGAATCACAATAAAATCATTCTCATAGACGATATTGGAACTCTATTCTCTGATACCAAGAATGTAAGTCTATTGCTCTCTGCCCTGTGGGATATTACAGGCAAGAGATTAGTGAGTTATAGGTCAACAACAAAGAAGATGAACGACCTTAACCTTGAGGAAACTGTGGACTTTACAGGCAAGATGATATTCTGCCTTAATGATTTCCCTAAAAAGTTGAAGAACATTCAGTCAAGGTTATACTTCTTTGATATGGAATTCTCCTACAAGGACAAGATTGCTATGTGTTATGATATGGCTAAAGTGAACAATATACCTATTGAGGTTGTTGATTATATTGAGAAGATAACGACCAAAGCCAACACCAAGAAGATAAACTTGAGGTTAGTTATCAAGTTAAATCAAGCAAGAATCAACAAAAAGGATTGGAAAAGAATAGCAAACGATTTACTCTCTGTTAATAAAACAAGGGAGATAGTAGCAGAACTGATGGACTTGGATATACCTTATGACGACAAGATAAAGAGGTTTAAAGAGGAAACTAACAAGTCAAGAAGGACTTTTGACAGCATAAAGAAAAAAATGGAGTGATTTAGGGCAGTTAGGGAAGTGGTTTTCAAAATATACATATGGAAATGTGAGATAAATGGAACAAAAAATGATTGAAAAGATATGTAAGAACTCTGCCTGTGGTAGACTTATGTTAGTCAAGAACAACAGGCAGTTATATTGCGATAGCTGTAGATATTCAAAAATGATAGACCATCATTATCCTACAAAATTTGACTTTCAATTAGCAAGGGCAGGAATGTCGGTCTTTTTATTCATAGTCTTTATGATGATAATTTTATTTTTGGTGATAATCTTATGAATATTGAAAAATGAACAACGAAAAGATAAGAGTGTGCAGTAATCGGGAAAACAGGCTCGATTAAGGTCATGACCTTTAGGCTTGAGCAAGACTTCTCTTATCCCGTTAAAGGTCATACTTTCAATTAAGGATATGATTGAAGTTAAAAGAGATGATAAGAAATGAAAGAAAAGGAAAAAAAATTAGTAGTAGAAGATATTTTTAATGATGTTGAATATGTTTTAGATTTTAGATACAAACTTAAAAAAATTTTAAAAGTTGAAGTTAATGAAATAGAAAAAGAATTTTTTTCAAAAGGTTTTCATGTTGCTAAAATATATTTTAAAAAATATTTAATGAAAGAAGCACTAAAACGAATAAAAAATGGAGAAGAACAAATAGAAATAAGAAAATTTTTTGGAATAAAAAAAGAACATTTAGATAAAAAATTTAAATTATTTAAATATTCTTAAAAGGAGATGGTGAGACATGAAATTCAGCATAAATTGTATGCGATTAAGAAAGTTGTTTGAGAAGATTAACAAACTGACAGATAAATGTGTATTGGACTTTAAGCCCACAGGATTGACGGCAGAAGTTGTTGATAAAGGTATGGTATGTGTTGGAGTTTTTAGCATATCAAGAGACAATTTCAGCAGTTATGATAGCATATCAAAGGGAGAAATATGTGGTGTGAATGTTCCAAAGATATTGTCAGTATTGAAAAGAATTAACGGACAAAATAATGTGAATTTAGATCTAACTTCGAGCAAGATAAAAATAAATCAGGACGGCAGGGAATTTACATTATCGCAGATTGAAGTGGACAAAGAAGAAATACCACCATTAAACAAATTAGAGTTTGATGTAAAGATGAAATTCAAGTCAGAAGAATATACACAATGCCTTAAAGACGCCACAATATTCAGTTCATTAAGTGATGGCGAACAGACAGGAAGTATGTTGTTCAATAGTGATGGAAAAATGCTACACTTGACGGCAGAAGATGATGTAGATAGTTGGAAAGCAGACTATGACGCACTTCCAAAAAGCACAGAAGCAGGAATGGGATATGGATATGCTTTAAAGAGTATCAAAGGTATAGGAAAATCAAGATACCCGTTGGACTTCCTTATGAAATCAAAACCAAAATCTGATTGGCAGATAGAAATACAGATGAAATGGAAAACAGAATGTCCTATGGAAATCAAGTATGATGAGGAAGGGATAAAAAGCAGATATATCATAGCCCCGAGAGTTGAAGATGAATGAAAACAAACATAGAAAATGTCGTGGCTTTCTGTATCTTGATGGAAAATAATGACGGAATATTAGACAAACACCCGAATTACATTATTGAAAAATTTTGTAATATTATTGAAGGCAATGCCGAATACCCCGAAAATTTCCTTGACATGAAGAACAGGGCTAAATTTGACAAATGGATTAAAACATTTATGAGGTAATTTTATGAAGTTAACGCATTGGGTAAGAAAAGATGTAGCCGACCTTATAATAGCAAAGGCAGATTTCAGTATTATTGTAGATAAACTTGGAATAAACAGCGTCAAACTATTAGCAGGAAGAGAAGAAATGATGATGAAGCCGAAGGGATTTTGGTTAAGTGTAGACGGCTCTTGGGAAGAATGGGTTGACGGCTCTTGGAAATCTTGGTATGAAAATATGGTATGCCTTGAAGCAGAGCTGTCAAAAGACATAAACCTTCTAATAATAAACTCAAAAAAAGATTTTTTGGAAGCTTACAAAAAATATACGAGGGCTGAATATTCAGAAAGTCCGATATCTATTTTTAGAAATCAGACATTCCACAAGAACATAATGAGGAATTATGACGGCATTTGGGTAAAAGGAAATGTCATATGTTCGTATAGAATGGATTGTATGTATTTTTATTCGTGGGACGCAGAGAGCATTTGTGTATGGAACAAGGATAAATTAAAATTCAAAAAAATGATTAGATGAAACTTCTAAAAAAGATGAGAAGAAAGGTCGTCAAGACTATCAAGAGTTTTGACAGGCTAAAAAAGAAAAAGGGGTGAAAATATGGCTACAAATATATGTATGTTAAGGGCATTAGGAAAGTTACAGGAGTTATGTGATAGCACTGCTGACGCAAAAATAAAGAAATGGTCTCCGATATTGAAACGGCACATCACGGCACAGAAAAGGCAAGGCGGACAATGGAGTAATGACAAGTATGTTGAAAACAACACAGGAGTAATAGAAAGGATAAGCTATTGAACAGGACGGAACATTTTTTTCAGCAGGTCTTTTTTTGTTATTTCTTTTCTCTTTATTTCAACTGATTTTATTCTTTTATACTTTATAATTTTTTTTTCAACTACTGTATAGATACCTTTCTTAACCATTATAAAATCTCTTTTATAGAAACATTTACCACACTTTGAACAGTGTATTCTGTTACCTGTTCGATTTGGATTTTTTTGAAACCTTAATTTCCCGTTGTATATGCTACAGCCGAATCTTGTATGGGCATCACATTCAGGGCATATGAATGAAGCGTATCCCATTAAAGATTCACCCCTTTCTTCCACATCTTCTGCCCGTATTTCTGTATGAAAATCTTTTCGCCCAGGCGGATCCTTTGTTCACATCGGCCACATAGCCAGAATATCTTTCCTTCAATCTGCACCGGACGGAGCGAAGCATAATTGTTACAGTTCCAGGAGAAATTCACGCCATCACATGGACCTATCTTTCGGCTGCTCAGCTGATCAGGTGGAAGTTTAATTGTCTTTCTTGTCACCATTTTCTTTCAACTATCTTTTTTCACTTTTCTTTTCTATCATACCAAATTGTATTATTTTCTTTATCAAATTTCCATGTTCTTAATACCCATTCTTTTTCTTTACCCCACCAAGGCATTTCTAAAGTATCAATACTAACAGTTATTTCACAATCTGAATGTTCTTCGAGAAATTCTCTTGCTTCTTTTATACAATCCATTGGTGCCATTTCAAATAAATTTCTCCAATTTGGTTTGAATTTATTATATCCTATTTCCTCAGAAGAACCACTACTTTTATGCATATCTATTGCACATTTATGTTTTCTACAAACTAACCAATCTATTACACCCATTATATCTCCTCCTTTATTCTATCCTCTTCAACACCGTAATATTTTATCAGCAGCTCCTGGTATTCTTTTGGAATATTGTCCCATTCAATTAATCTGGCCTTGAATAATTTATAATATTCCCTGAGTTTTTTCTTTCTTTGATTAAAAGTTAGGTCAGTCATGTTAATCATTCTCCTTCTTTTTATATGGACAAAGTTTCCATTCTCCACTTTCTTTTTAAATAAATTCTTAATTAAAATTTCAATTAATCTAAAAATAATATAACCGTTAATCATCATTACAATATTGACTATGTTTGAATTTAGGACTGTATTACATATCATTCATCTGACCTCTTTTCTTTTGATAGTTTTTCAGTAAAGTCCAATAATTTTTGTGTATCAATAAAACCCTTTACACCCCATATTTTCCTTGCTTCGTCTATCCACTTGTCCCATTGATTGTTGTATTCTTGAATTACTTGTTCTTTAATGCTATCATAAAATTCCTTTCCTTCTAAGTAATCTATTCTGCTTTGTAATCTTGATACCTGATTACGGTAGTATCTAATTATTTCATGATTCTTTTTTTTAGCAAGTGTTTTTTCATGTTCTGTCAATTCAACCGTTCTCATGTTATTACCTCCGTTTTGTTCAAACTTTTCTAAAAGTTTGTATTAGTGATTTTAGTTCTTCTAATTGTTCTAAAACACTTACAATAGTATCATTTATACCTTGTCTATGAGCTTCTTCTAGTGTGTCATTTTGATGACCATAATGAATATCTTTAGCGTCTCTTACTCTCCAACTTTTAATTAATTCCATAGTTTTGATGAAACTTTTCCTAAAAGTTTCTAGTCCTATAGGGACAACCACCTCTTTAGGTGGGTTAACATTATCTTTATATTCACAAGTTGCTAAGAATATTGCATCAACTATATTCCATGATACTACTACTCCATATTTCTTATCTACATAACTCTGAACCATCTTGATTAACTTTTCTCTTGTTTCTTCAAATTCCCATACTTTCTCTTTGATTTTTTCTTTATCCATACGAGTTCTCACTTTTCCATTTCCTTAATGCCAGATAAGACATAACAAATATCACTGTTAAAAGCCCACCTACTATCAGGAAGCATATTCCGCCAATATTACCTAATGTACTTAATGCCGCCATAAATTATCCCTCTTTGTATTTGTAAATTGTCTTGCCGTCAATCACATAAAGTATGTTTTTGTATTTGAGCATTGGTTTTTTCAAATCTTTCTGGACCTGCGACATCCCCTTGAAAGATTCCATCTCAACAAGCACATAATCTTTCGGAAGATCTAATTTTTTAATTCCCCATGTAGCCATTTAATCATCCTCCCCTTTTGGTGTTATTTCTCTTCCATATATTATTATCCTTTTGTCTTTTGGTAATGAACCAATGAAGGCCGTCCCATGTATGCTCATTTTGAACATCTCTATTATCAATATAAGATGAGAAAGTCTATATTCAGGTCTCAATAATAGTTTCATAATCTTTTCTGTATCTCCTGACCATTTGTTTACTTGTTCATTTAATTGTTCATCATTCAAATTATCTTTCTCTTTTATCGTATTAATCATGGTCATCAATATTCCAATATTTTCCATGAAATTACTTGCAAATAATAAAGTCTTTCCTGATGATTCCATCTTTCCACTAAGTATATCTTCACAAGCTCTAAGTGTAGTCATTATATCTTCTCCCTCTAAGTTCATTGCTAATTTCATTAATTTCATCCTCCTATTACTGAAATTCCTTTTCCATTTGTATTGTAAAATGTAGTGTTTCCACATTTAACCCATTCTAAATCTCTCTCTATCATCACGTCTATTTTTCCCTGGCAGTAATTCTCGGCATTTGATACTTTCATTGTTTGTTCAAGGAAAGCCAGACGAACGTCAAAGTTGTTGTTCACATCATTATATTCAGGACGTGTAACGAACACGGAAGCTAAGGCATTGAATATCCTAAAGTTCCATTCAGAGCAATGTTCCTTTATCCCTAAAGCACATTGTGCAGTATCTTCCAAATGGTTGACTATATCCCATACACTGAAAGATGTTCCAATACTTGTTTCACATTTATTAACTGTCACATTGCCGTATTGATCTTCCCAACTTATTCCGTCTATCCAAATATTTGCATCACTTTCTGTATCTATATTTGCCCAGAAATTAACATCTCCATCTGAGTAAATTGATGTTGAAATATTTACATCGGCATTAACTGTCCCAGCCAATAATAATATTCCAATTATTACTCCAATTATTTTCATTTTACCATCTCCATATTTTTTGACAGACAATACAAGGATTTGAACCTTGTTATTATCAAAAAAAAATAAAAAAAATCAATGCAACTATTTTACCATCCATTATTTACATCAATAAAATTATTCTGATGCCATCCTGATTCAAAGTCAGTTCTTGTTTCTACATGTGTATATCCATTTCCTTTGACATCAAGACTTGTATGGGTAAATTCTCCATGACTGTCAGAATGAAATTCAAATTGTGTATATGAGTTATAGTCTGGTGCAATACCTTCTGCTGGACTGGATTCTGGGTCATTTACTGTCCGTACATCAAATTCGCTTTTTGTCCAACCTGCTTCATTTGCTCCTGCTTGCATACTCAAACCATATTTCCATGCGTCTCCTACTGATTTCTCATGTTCGATATAATATGATTCTGTTGCATCTTCACTTCTTGCTTTATAATCGTATGTTGCTGTAACTGGTTGTGGTGTTGGCTTAGTCCAAAAACCTGTAGTCAAAGGACCTGACCATTCCCAATCTCCTGTTACTGATACTTCTTTATCTGTACTGAATCCCCAATCTACTGCCATTACTGGTGTTAATGTTAAAAGTGTTATTAAAATTATGTTTAACAATTTTTTCATTTTATTACCTTTTCTATTTTTGGTTATTTAGTCTTTCGACCAAGACCCGCTAAAAGCTATCCTGTTATCCCGCCACTCCTTGGCGGTGTTATGACTTCATAACTATACATAATAACTATATTATCTTTTGATAATAATTATTTAAGGACATTAAACATAACGATTATCTGCTCAGTGACCTTATTTCCCTTTCCTGTCAGGGATAACATAACATATTTGCCCTTTTTAGCAGTTTCAACAAGGCCCATAGATATAAGTGAATCCACATGTGTATGGACCGTGTTATAGGTCTTTATTGATGTCATGTTAACAAGATCGTTCTTTGTCAGCTTCCTGTCTATTGTTGTAGATATTGTAAGCAATATCTCAACGACCGGATTGAACAGTTTCTTCTGATTTTCAGTCAACATTTTTCCACCTCCCGTATTTTTCTTTGAATTGAATAATTTTTTTAATTAAACTATATAGTTCTGTTTTATTGCTTGCAATAAGTTTTTTATTATCAAACTCAACAATAAAAAATCTTGATAAATCTGATCCAATATTCACAGCAGTCTTATAATTAAATGGTTTAACTATTTCTGTTGAACAATATGAATGATTACTTATAAAACAAACCACATTAATCATTTCCTCTGGCTTTGTAAACTTCCATTCCTCGCCATTGAGGTAAACAAAAAATTCTCCATTGCGGTCCAGTACTGTTATGCTCATTTTCTTCCACCCTTTCCTTGTAATTGATTTAAACCTAAATTAACCACCAATGAAAATGCCATCCCAACATTATCAAAAAGACACTCATATGCTATCTTTCTTAATCTTCTCTTTTGATTCTCATTTAATTTATAACAAAGGGGTAATGGTTTTCCAAATATGTCTTCCGCTGGCGTTGATTTTTTTGATTCTAATTCTTCCCAATTAAGCTCCATAGACATTCTTATTGCATCAAATACTTCTTCCATTGTCCTAAGATTTGAATGTGAAGTCGAGCCTATCAAATCTCCTATCCTGACTTGGAATCTTAAATCCTCTGCCCATGGGCAATCTGCTATCTCGACCCTTAAACATTCTTTATCTGTCATTCAATCGCATCCTTCAATTTATCAAGCAGCTCTATGGTAGTCTGGTTAAGAAGACTATCAAATTCAGGATCACGTTCCCTTCTTTTTGAAAAGTATTCAACCACTCCGCGTATGTTCGAGCCAATAAGTCCAAATGCTTCTGCAGTCTTGCCCTCGTCAAACCTGCGTATAGCAGCCATGTTATTTGAGGCCAGCTCTAAAATTATTTTGACCAGTTCTTTCATTAAATCACTTTTTTGATATACTATAATGGGTCTTTCCACCATCTTTGGAAAATATTTCTGAATCTCTTTTATTTTGCCATAGAGGAATTCCATTTTGTTCCGACACATCATTCCACTCATCTAGTTTATATGTGAGCGGAATAATGTTTTTGAATCTTGCAACCTTGTCAAATATATGAAGCGTGGTCATAGCCGAGTTTCCAGAATGTCCTTGTTTTGCAAAGACTTCAATCAGTTCCATTACTGCCTTCCCTATCATTCCTTCGTAATCTGAATCCTTACCAAATAATCCTGCCAATTCCAATTCATTTTTTGCATATTTTTTAAGGCTCATTAGAATTATATACAAATCATTAATTATATTAACAAATATAGAACAACAAATATGTTAAATCAACTAATTGGCTGTAATATCTTGATGTAACCAAGTCTCTCAAGCCTTTTCAATTCGGAAGAAATCTTTATGCTCATGTCGACCACGTTCACAGTCATGTTCTTGACTTGATTTGGCATTGGCCTAAAGGATCCAAGAAGTTCATTACAGGTTTTCAATTGCTGTGTCAATTTTGAAAGCTGATTTGATAAAGCAAAAGCAACCCTTACGTCGTTTGTCTCCTTGAGTTTCTTCTCAAGCATATCCGCCACAAGCCATGATTTATCCATTATCTTTTTTATCATCCCAGTAGTATTTAGGATATCCTTTTCAACTTTTTCAGCAAGTACCTGGTTCTGCTTTACAAGGAAACTGGTATCGACCGCAGCCCTTGTCATGAAATCCTTTATTGCCTGGTGCGTTATACTTATTTCAAATTCTTCATGTATTTTGTCAGCAACCTTCCTGTAACCAACTCCCATTGCCCTTAGTTCAACTATCCTTTTCTGCGCATCAGGACGTAATTTTAATTTATGATATGGTATTTAATCATCCCCTTTTTTAGTTTGTTTCAAAAAAGTTCTTTCTTTGATACATTTTGAACAGGCATAGTGTGAACACTCAAAATTACAAATAAACTCTTTTAATTTTCTATTCTTACCACAAAATTCACATATATCTTTACCATTTGTATTCATCCAATTTTCTACTTCTTCTTCCATTTAAAATCACCCTATGTAACTTGCTTTATTTTCTTCCTCATCGACTTCCTTTTTTTTAGCCATTTCTGGCCTTACTCCTTTCTCAATCCACTTTTCAAATTTTTCAATAACTTCCTTAAAGAAAGGGACAGAATTCTCGTTGAAAGGAATCACAATCCTAAAATCATTTTCATCGTCTTCGGCCACCATTGACATTGTTTTCTGATCAAGATTAGTATTGTCTACAAAATTGATAAACACCTTAGGACGCACAAAATAGTAAGTTTTCATATGTAAATATTAGAAACTTGACATTATAAAGATTAAGGAGGCTCGATGGATATACCAATGCGGCCTCCATTTTGGTAGTTATCCAAAAGCCGATAACCCATGAAAAGGGGTGCATATTTCAGCAACTTTTGAATAACTGGACTTGAGACTAAAGCTCGAAACTCTGATTTAAATTTTGTTTTTTGTTTATTTATCTTTTGAACTTGACCTGTAAATCCAAAGAAGATACAAAACAAGAACTGCAAAAAAGGCCTTGATTGGAATCGAGAATAATTCACTAAGGACAGTAAAGGACCAGTATGTGCCATAACCAATAGCACCGAGCGCAATAACAATTAAAAAAATGAGCCCAATACTTTCAAGCCAAATGTTCATTTAACCAACTATTATCTCCTGTATCTTTCCTAAGACTTTGAATTTTCCTTGTTTGAATACTTTAATATATCCTCCACAAAGTGAAAACCAATTAGCTCCAGAAGAATATTCTAATAAAATTATACTTTTGTCATCTTGAACCGAACTATGAACCGAACTATCTTGCACTTTATCTTCATTTATTATTAAACCAGTTACTCCATCATTAAATTTAATAATAGTTCCTACTTCATAATCTCTTAGTCTATATTCTTTCTTTTCTACTTTTTGTTCGTTTATTGTTATTTTCATTATTAATCACCAAAAAATTAAGAAGCAGGAGCTTCTGCAGCTTCTTTTTTAACTTTTTCAAAAGGCTCCCCGTAAATTATAACTCTCATGGTCCCTTTAACCATTGAATCTGACAACACAAACCTGATCTTTTTATCGACCCAAGCATCTGTATCATCTCCCCATGCTTCTCTGAGTTGTTTTGCTGTAGTCTTATTACAGTTAAAATCTTTTTCTTCTTTGTTGCTTAAACTGACAGGAATATATAATCTGTTTGATTTTCTTCCTTGAAAATCACTTTCCCTGAATTCTGCTCCAGGTAATACTATTCCCCATCTCTCTTCTAAAGGAAACTCTTTTAATTCTTTTCCTGATAAGAAATTTCCTGCCGCATAACCTGATGTGTCCACCATATTTATCACCCATTTTTTTTCTTAGCATAACATAGTTATGCATACATAACATAGCATAACATAGTTATAGTAAGTAATAATTATGTAACTTAGGAGAATATAACAAATTGTATAGTCTAGAATATATGTAAGAAAGTAAGAAATAACTTACATCAAATCTGTAAGAATCTTACAGCTTTTTTTTCTTTATAAAATCCCGACATTCCTTGCATAGATATTGGCGGGAGCCAACCCATTGAGTCTTCAAAAGTTTACCAACTTCTTTTGCTGGACTCCCACATCTATCGCAGCATCTCATTTTCCTTTCCTCTGGAATGCCATTTTCTCTGCTACCTTGTCCTTGACCTTGTTAAAGTAAGGAGTCAACTCTATTATTTTATCCTGAATATTGCTTGCTTCCTTCTTTAGGATCTCAATGTTCTTCATAATCTGATTGTTCCGGGCCACAAATTCTTTGTATTTATTGACAATATCTATATCGCCAAGTAAAACAGGCTCATTGACTCTAAGACTTCTGGCCTTTTCGTCAAACTTAAATTCAGTCTTTAGTTTTTGCATCTCTTAACCTCCACTACTTTAATTTTTCCACATTCACATATGAATTCTGCGTATTTTTCATTTCGAGCAAGAAAATTAATTAAAAAAAATATCGAATTATCATTGAATCTTGCAAACTGCCATCTGTGTTTATGTTTCATTTCTTTTTGTTTTATTAATCTCAAAGGTTTAAATGCATCTTTAGATTGACATGCTTTCATCAATGTTTTTTTAACCATCTAACCAACCTCCCCATTGTTTTTTGAACTCTGAACTTAACAGAGGATTCCAAAAGACCGGAGTTCCTTCTTGTAAAGTAGATGTTTGGGAATCCTCTTTTACTTTCAGTTGTTTCAATCGTTCGAATGTTTCTAATAACATTTTATCTTCTTTATCCCAGTCCACTTCTGGTCTGATATAATCATCTTTAAATTGAACAGATCCTCTTATCTCGTTTTTGAAAAATGTGAATTGACATCCGTCCTGACATAAGAAAAATACACTGTCGCCATCATCAAACAACATCTTACTACATTTTGGGCACTTCCATGCCGTATAGTGAGGTTCTATCTTCTTCTCTTTATCGAATTCAAACTTGTCCTCAATATCAAAATCTATTCCCATTGTGCTACCCAACCTTTTTCTGTAAGTTCTTTGTCAGTCAACATCTTTGTGCTGAATCTATGAGTATTCCATCTCAGAATTTTTTCTGATAATTCTTTCTGTTTCAATGTCAAAAAAAGTCCTACCTCATATTCGGCATTTGTCTCTGCAGAAAATTTATCCTCATCGACTTCAACGAGAAACTCGTTTGTGCAGGTAACTTTAACTTTCATCTTTTACACCTCTGTTTTTATAATTAAGTCCTATCCTATTACAAACCTTTTTCGTGAGTATATTACATAAAAGAGAAACTTTGTCATCACCATCGTCCCTTCCCTGCTTGGTCCTTGCTTTCATCTTCTTTCTTGAAATATTCTTCTCGAAACCAAGATCACGCATTATTGATGAGAACTCCCTGTTTGAAGGGGCAAATTTTCCCTCTGCTTTAAAATTAGTATAAACTATCTCTTTCAATTCTTTATTAGGAATCATGAATTCTCCATCTTTTGTCCAGTAATCATCTTGCTTGTTATTTTTTTCATAGAACCTGATTATTGTATCTCTTATTCCTCCAATGTCACCTGTATCTGTAAACTCCTCGATTCTTGACTTCTTGATTTCAAATAATTCAGTTATATCATTTTTTATTGTTTCAAGTTTTTGGTTGCCGTTAATTATGTGGTTGCCCTTTGTGTTGCCCATATCAAGACAACCCAAAATCATGGATATAATGGTACTTAACTCTTCATCTCTGCCGACCAATGAAGAAAGTTGCCCTGGTTGCTCTAACATATGGATAAGGGTATCACGGTAGATATATATATTATTATTATTATCATCTTTTATAGCAACTATACTCTTATTCTCTACAGACAGCTTCTCTTCTTCCATTTTTCTGGTTGCCGTAATAGGGCAACCATTAGGGCAACTTTCTTTCAATTTTTCATTTTCATCATTTTTAGATATATTAGAGTTCTTTTTTTGAATTGCCACAAGTTTCTCTAAAGTTTCCCATGAAGGCTCATTTATCTTTATTTTTGACATCATTTTGATTGCATTATCCAAATACCATAAAAACCAATCTGTCAGCAAATCTTTTCCAAGTTCATTTTTCATCAGATTTATTTTTCCAAGACCTACTAAATCTGTCTTGGTAGTATAGATTGTCATAGCTCGACTTGATAAAGCTCGGTCTATCTCACCATGAACCGTATAATAGAATGCTCCTTTTGTCTCAAAAGACTCTATCCCACCTTTTATATTGGCTCTTGCGTAATGTCCTTTTCTCTGTGAACTTCTGACAAGAGCAAGTAGTTCAGGATCTTCTTCGATATGAACATCAAACTCATCACATAATGATGTAATCTTACATTTTTTTAATGACCTTCCGACAAATGCTATTGTCTGATTTCCTACAAGATAACCATGCCTGCAAAAACATTCGAGAATATCAAGAACAGTAGTTTTTCCACCGCTAAATCCTCCTATTACCTCGACAAAAAACCTCGCTGGAAGATATGGAGCAAACCAACTTTGAAGTCCAGCAAGAAATAGAAGAGTATGATAAGATGTAGTTCCTGTATCAAAAAATATTTTAGAAAATTTTATTGTCTTGTCATATATGTCCCAGATTGATTTTGACTTTTTCTTTCCTGTCACCCATTTTTCAAAAATTTCATAATCTGGAATTACCCAAACAATATCTTCATTTGGTGCACTGTTGAGATAAAATTTTGTCTCGCCTATCTTGAAATAGAATTTCTTATCAACATTCTGTATTGGTGATATCCCCTTTTTGCCTCTCCAATTATATAACATATCATTTCGTTGGATTGGTTCATAGACAAGTCCCAAATCAATATTGATTCCACCGGCAGGATCAAGCTCCCAAACTTCTTTCTTATTGAAAGCATCTTTTCTTTTCATCATTGATTTGCAAGCCGCACTTCCATCAGGTAATATCATAAACTGGTCATCAACCAATTCTATGAATTTATTTTCTATGAGCCTGGAAAGTATAGGACCTGCTTCCTCTGATTTTATTGAACCAATCTCACTTATGTTCTTCAAGTCCAATCCTCTTGGAAACTTTCCAAGCATGTCCAAAATTATGAATTCATTTTCGGTCAGGGCAGTCATTTATTCACCAATTTTAATTATTACGTCCTCACCATCAATTTCAATTTTAAATTTTCCATCAAGAAATTCCTTAGTTCTTTTCTCGTTGATAAATCCCATTACACTAACTAAACTTCCTACAATAATCGCAGCAAACAAATTTTTTCTAATTGATATTTCATTATGATCAATTAGATGTATAGTTAAATTTTCACCACTCATTCAAATTTCACCCCAGTAAGCAGGTAATAATCTCCTTCGGCTACATCAATATCATCTTCAGCCGACTTCAATCTCTTCCTGTGAATATCAGCAAATCTTTTTTTGCTATTGATATAACTGCTAAGTAATGCTTTCCAATTTTCAGGTAAAGGTTTGCCTCTATTTTTTAAACCAACCCATTCTTCAATTTCCTTTAAAGTAACTACTTCCATTATTCTCACCCCAACGGCAATTCTAAAGTTTTACCGCATCTATTACATGACAAAATAAATTTATGTTCTGTCATTGGAAAACTACAATTTGGGCATGGGTAATCTTTCCATTTACTTGTCATGCGCATTCCTCTTATTTTTATCACAAAGCTTTCTGTGAAGGCAGTAATCGCAAAGCCATTTCTTGCTTGGATCTTCTTTTGCTTCTGCGGGAGGCAGAACACTCTCCATTAAGAAATAATGAAGCTTCTTGGCGCGTTCCACAGCTTCCCTATACAGCGCCTCATCAAATTTTACTGGAAAATCCTTGATCTGGAAATCATTTTTTCCTATATAACTTATTTGTCCGTCTTCGACACCGAGCACTTTCATGTATAACATCAGCTGCATCAAGTGTTCTTTTTTTGGTTTAGTAATATAGAATAAATTCTTAGCAGATTTTTCATCAATTAGTATTGCCTTCCCGTCCTTGAAACGTACCAAGTCATCATATGTTCCATGTATGACACAGCCAGGTGGTTCTAAAAGAATCTTGATTGGTTGTTCGCTCCTGACGGAAGCCACGTCCTCATTCTTAGGTATTAATTCGGTCATATATTCATGAAGCATGTTTCCTATCTGGAAAATTCTCAAAGTGTCATTCGGATGTTCGATCGGACACTTAATTTCGTACCATTGCTTCCTCAAACATTGACCAAGTGATGAAGCATGAATTCCTTCGGTCCTGTTTTTTTTATTCAATTCCCTTTTTTTGGTAAGGTCATCATCAACTATCTTGTTAAAATCAATTTTCATAATTAATCATCCTCCATCCAATAACATTTGGTATGAATTGGTATACTCATTACAGATGCCCAACCTTGTTTCGGTTCCTGAATAGGACATAATATTATTTTCTCCCCAAGCTTGAATTTTTTGTCGCAGACTGGACATTTGTTAAATTTTCCTTTCAATACTGCTTCATTTACATCATATTCACTAACCATATTATCCTCTCCATTACTATCCAGTTTTTGTTTGGGTAGCCGTGTGCCATCCACGGAAGAACTTTTTAACTCTGGATATATTCGACTGCCAAACAAACTATCTGGGTAATTCTAAGGCCAAAAGACTTCTTTTGGAGTTGAATTATTGGCATTTGATATTCTGTTTTTTTTAGGGCTTCTTAGCCTTAGAAAGTCTTCGAGATGGATTACTATGTAATGATTTTTGTCCTGGTAATATTGGAAACCAACAACACCAAGATCGTTTCTTTTTTGTCCCGCTGCACGTATATCTTCAATATCTTGCCGCTTGATTGTGATAGAGTCTTTTCCATGTGTCGATTTGACATCGACCACTAGACCATCAGCTTCAACGTCGATGGGCTTTTCGTCATGTGTCCCCCCAAAGATACGCCTTTTTCCGCCAAGAAGCTTTGCATATTTTCTTTCAATATTTTTCCAATTCTTTTCCGTTGGCATTAAAGAATAATAGTTTCTGAGAATATAACAATAAATTTGATTCATCATATATCATAAACTCTATAAATGGAAATGATAAGTATAAAAGATATTAATGTTAAATTATTGATATTAAAATAATCTATAATCTAATTTAACATAATTCCATTATCACGGCATGAAACTAGACACTATATGATACTATACAAATTAACTCAATGTTACCACTCATAAAATGAGGAATGAGGGAGAAGAAATAAAATGAAATATGAACCAAAAGTAGAATGTCAAGTCCTATTAGCTCTACAAGAATTGGGAGTAGGGACAGCAGATGAAGTCAAAGACTATCTTAAAAACCATGAGGTAGAAGGAGAAAAAATAGATATTGAATTATCATTTCTTAAAAAATATTTAAGAAGATGGAAAGCAAGAAAAATTATTTCAATATCATATCAGGAAGGACATGTAGAATGGAAAGCAAATAGAGAAGTACCTGCATGGTATAACTCAGGAATAATGGCAATAGTAAAAGGAAGTACAAATGATGAAATGCACGACGCATTTGATGGATTAAACAAAAGACTATCAAATCAAGGCCGAATAATAGAGCCAAGGGGAGTCTATGGTAAATTCCAGAAATATAAGATAATATTTGAAACAGTAGATCCAATATTAGGCGGTTGGTCAAGTGGTGAAGATGGTAAACTAATCTTTCCTAATGTGAATGGAAATCCAATGATACCAGCTAATTGGTTTTATGGATGGGTAAGAAGTAATGCAGGAATAGTAGAAATGCCACAAAGTGTATGCTATCACATGGCATTCAGAAATGGAGAATTTGCTAAAAAACCAAAAATATCAAATATAGAATTGAAAGTGAAAATAGGAAAGGCAAATTACGAAATGATACCAGCAGGAACGCAATTTGAAACAATGTTAAGATTCCCAATGAGAGGGACGAAACTTAAATCAGAAGAAGCATTGATAGAATTCTTCAAAGAAGCAGGTGAACTTCCATTAAGAGGATTGGGAGCAAATCCAAGAGCATTGGGTGGCAGGATTAAATTAGTGAAATTGAAAGCAATTTAATAATTATTATTTTTTTTTATTTTTTTAATTCAAGATTTTATACAAAAAACTCTATAATATAGAATTATAACATTATAGTATCAAACACTATTTAATTTTACATCACCAAATTTGATATTATTCAATTCTATTTTACAGAATACCATTCCATTTTATATGACTTAATCCCACTCGACTTAATTCCACAACACTTCACAAAATAAAAATAAAATATAACTACATTGATTAACATATTACAGAACCACATTCCAATCCCATGACATGTTACTAAATGCCATGTTATTCCATTAATAAAAATTGTATGATAATATATGCAATAAAATATAATGTGATGTAAATGTAATAATTTTTTTTCTTTTCTTTTTTTTACAAGTTAAGTATAGTCCTTGTCTCAATTATGGCGCATCATTTTGATATTGCCATTTTTAACAATATAATCACTATTCCAATTAAGGTCGATATAGAACTTGTGATTAAAAACCATTGTATTTTTTTTATCCAACTAATATCTGTTTTAAGGACAATGATATCTTCTTTCATATCGCCCATTTCACTATTAGTTGTCGTAATATGTTTCATAATTTTATTTATGTCTTTCTTTGATATGTTCATTATATCTACCTCTGAATAAACAAAAGCCCGTTAGGTGCTTTCTTATCTCGGCCCGAGATATGAGGAATGGGTTAACCATTTATCCCCTAACGGTCCGATGTTTATAGATTTGACATTACCTTTTTCCAACCTGGTACTTTTCTAGCAGCTGTTCCTTGTGGTAAATTTCCCATTACTGCTCCTAAAATTATTTGGAATACAGTAAGACCACCATAGACCATAGCACCTTGACTAAAGTCTGCTGCGGTGAGCCAACTTGCAAGAAATTTACATACCTCAGCTCCAGCTCTTACCAGGACTTTTTTGAACTTTTCATTCATTATATTCATCCTCCGTATTTTCAATACTGAAATTACGCATAAAATCCTTCTTTTTTACTCTACTTTTCTTAAGCATTATCTCTTTTCTTGTTGCCATTCATTCACCCCAACTCCTTCGAAAATGCACATTTTTCATTAAATGAAAACCAGATATTCCCATAATTTTTATCATTCTTATAATCAGGTCTTGCTTTGATAGAATGATTGACAGGGAAAAAACACCAGTCCAAAGTGACCCACCTGTTCTTTTCTTCAAAATAATATGAGACCCAGCAATGACCTCCAGCGATTGTATCAGAAGCAACTATTCTTATCTTCCAATAAGGAATACCGACAGAAAGCATGAAATTAGCAAGAAGAATACTTCCATCGTCACAATCACCGCGCCTTGTCATTAAAGTCTCCTGAGGCATGAACCAAAACTCATTCAACCCGGTATTTTCTTTGTCAGGAACATAACTGATAAAATTGATGACCCATTCCAGACACTTGAATGCCTTCTGATCGTCTGGTAATTTCAGCCACGGCTTAACAATATTTAACATCTCGGAACAGACAGGATTAATGAAGAAACCGCGGACATCAATCTTCACCTGGCCATATTTAGGGATATATCTTCCGTTATAAGTAATGACTTTCTTAGGATATTTGTTATTGAGACTATCTTCAAGTTCCTTTTGCTTCTGGACTTCCTCTGGGAGCTTTTCCATTTCTTTTAATCTGGCCTCAAGGCCTTCAAACATTTTAGTGATATTATCAATCTGTAATTCATATCCTTCCTTGTAATCTGCAAACAGATTATCGAATATCCATTTTTTAATTGCCATAATCCTAACCATACTTTTGTCGAAGTTTGTTTATTAATTAACCATATTTTTGAACAAGTTTCCCAAATAATGTATCAACAAAAAGTTTTTTCCTGTCACCTGCACTTATTTTTAGGTATTCACCAATCTCCTTTGATTCTCCAATTTCTATCTTTATGATTTCAAATATCTGATTCAATCCAGATTCAGTTGCAGAAACATAAATTGTATCTCCTATCATTATGTCTTCAATAATATCAAATGGATCTGCGCAGAAAAATTCAGCAGTAATTAATGCACCTTCTGTCAAAACATTTTTTTCAAGTGATGGTTGTAATAATGAAGAAGCATATACTTCGGTAGTGGAAATATTTGTCAAGTTCAAGTCTTCAAGTTTATATTCTCTTAATTCCCAAGTTTGAATTGAACTACTTGTTTGTGGAGTGTCTTTCGTATAATGTCTGCTTGAAGAATATTCAAAAACCTGTTCTTCATCAGTATGAGCATCAGCATTGCTACCACGTGTACAACCAGTAAAAGTAGTTGCTGTAACTGATGTGTAAGTGATCTTTTCATTTCCAATTATAATATTTCCAGATGCATTAAACAATGAAGTACTATCAACAGTTATAGTTGTATCTGTAGAAGTAATATTTCCATTAAGTTGTGTTCTTTCAGAATCAGTACCATTAAAACTAAGAAAGACAAGAACATCTTTAAAATGTTTATTAGATGTTGTAGATTCAGTATTTGGATATGCTCCAAGTATCTGATCAGTTATAGAACCACCCCTATTAAAACTGATATAATCATTTCCAATTTTCAATATTCCTGTATCCGGAAAATCTTTGGAAGAAACAAGTTCTGGCTTTAAATCTGTCCCTTCGACTGGAGTCATTGTATCAACAAACAATGTTGAATAAATAGTACTCACAGCAGAAAATTCTGTATTTGGATCATTGTTTGATCCAGTTAAAATGATTGAATTTATAAATGATTCCTTGTCAAGTATTTTTACGCAGTTAAAAATATTTGCATTATCCCCATTATCATAAAAATATTTTACAATAGGTATGCTTCCTCTTCTCTTTTTAAAATTGAATTTATCAGTATCATAGGGAAAATCTTGACTTACCCACCATTCAGAATCAAGATAATCTGACACTTGTGATAAGGCATCGAGATGATTATCGAATGACCATGTTCCTGTTAAAGTTCCAATATTATCATTTTCACCTATATCAATGATTCCATTACAAAAATCTACAACAATAGTAACATTGCTTGAATTTGTAAATGTATATGTTGATTGGTCAGTATATCTATCAGAAAGTATAATCTCCATTCCAAAACCTCTGTTCAATGCTTCCATAGAATTGTTCTGTGCATTTACCTCTTCTATTCTACCTTTAAGGAGAAGTTTATTGTTGACAAAAAACTTGTATGTATTTCCAGCCTTTACATAATTTGTCAAATCAGTATCATCAAGACCTACCAATAAAAACTCCAAAAAATCTTTTCTTTTAAGTTCAAGAGAACATCTTGGGAACTCAAGATATAATGTAAAATCTTTTTCGCCATAAGTTGAATCTTTAATAAAGATAGAAAACTGACCTATTTGTCCATAACTTGTTTTTATGCTTCCAGGTACAACAACCTTTCTTCCACTTGGTATTGTTATAGGCAATTTTATCACTCCATCAAATAACTTGTAGCATTTATTTCAAAGTTCCAATCCACATAAAGTCCTGGCGTACAATCAACTAAAGATAAATTATGATAAAGGTTAAAACATTGGCCAGTAGTTAAATTCTGATAGACCATTACTTGAGTATTATTAGTTATGTTGTAACCAACACTTACACTAGAAGTTTTATTAAAATAATAAGTTGGCATACATAGAGGTAATTGTGTTAATGATTCAGTATTATTGACAATATCTTGTAGAGATATGCTAACATTTATTGTCTCAGCACCATTATTACAAATCTCCTGAATCCATTGGGATGAACTCTGACTAATAGGTTGAAACCATCCAGTTGCATTAGTTATATTCATCTCATATGTCATATTAGCAAATATGTAAGGGTCATAAGATGTTCCAGTTGATTCTGATGAATTGAATATCATTCTTCCTATTGTAGCATTGGAAGTGTATCTTAACATCACATCAATAGTATCATTGATTCCTCTCAATAAATCAGATATGTCAATATTATACCATTGACTTGCATTTTCCAAATTTATTTCATCTATTTTCACATTAACATGGTCAGGTCTATCATTCCATGTAGGACAATTAGATCCAATATCTTCCCAAGTCGTGTTTCTTGTGAAATATAATCCAAGTTTTGTTGGTTTAGTATAATTAATTGAAATATCACTAATATTAAGAACAGCTCTTTCTGTAGAGCCAAGAATAATCGGAACCTGACAATTACCATCTGAATCAGGAGAACATATACTCAAATAATTTTCTATTGCAGATTGTATGTCAACACTACTTGAATTAGTTCCATAGAATACAGTTGTTCCGCCAACATCAATAAATTGATTATCACTTAAATCTGTTACATTTTCAATTGTAATATAAAGATAACTGCTTGAATTCCATAATAAAGTAACATTTATATCTACAGCATCATCTGAAACTGTATTATCTTGTTGTTCCAACATAACAGCATCAGATTTTTGTGTTAATGTTCTATCAAATAAATAAGAACCGCCAGATGAAGGATATTCTAAATATTCAGAACTATTTGTACTACCACCATTAAAAACTATTTTTTCTTGTAATAATGATGAACACAAATCTATACCATCACAACTACTTACTAAAGAACATGAATCTAATAAAGAAAAATATGCGTCACTTAAACCTCCACCTATACTTTCATTTACATATCCAAATCCATAATATCTAATATAGTAATTAGTCCAACTATAATCATCTGAATTATATAAAGATGTATCCCAATACCACTGTGGTTGAACATCTCCATCATAATTATTACCTTCTGATTTTACAGCATTAAAAGTCATTGCAGTTGCACTACAAGATGTTACTTTATCAACCCATTCTCCACCACCCCTTACTGTAGAATTTAATACATAATAATCTGGATCTCCAAGAGTCAAGTTCCAGGCATCAGACCAAATTTTTCCTATAACATTAAAAGAAGCATTTTTGATATTCACTATTTTAGGTAATTCTATATAGTATGTTTTATTCTCTACAGTTCCAAATTCATATTCTTTTGTTGAAGAAGTATCATTAAAATTAGATAATTCTAAAATTAATACTGGAATAGAGACATTATTTGCATAAAGGTTAAGTTCAGCTTTGTCAATATATTCCCAATAACTATGGAATCTAGAATGATTGTATCTTAAAAAAATCTGTTCTGTATTATATGGTGATCCGCTAACTCTTAAATCAGTTTCAGAACCATTGCAAGTTGTTGGAAAATTTGAACTGATATAAGTATCATTTTCGATGAATATTTGCCAATATGGATAAGTATGATTTAATGAAACATTATAAATTGTGGCATAATAAGTTATACTTCCATTTCCTGCTGAAACATTATATGCAAGTGTATAATTCCATTTTCCAACTCCGAGTGCTGTTATTTCAGATACTTCTTTTTTTGAATAAATTGTACTTATATTCTTTATTTCAACAATACCATTTTGATCAGAATGTATTACTATTGGGACCGAACAATATCCTGTAGCATTTGCCGTGCATGTTGAAAGATAATCATTTATCTCGGTGTTTAAATTTCCTGTATTCTTTGGGGATATTCCAGAAGTTTGGTTCAATTCTTGCGAGTAAGTATAATCATAGTCACCGTCATTACCAACATCTATCTGGACATTTGAAGGATAAGTTTCATTTCTTACAGTAATATAAAGGAAAGAAGGACCATCAACGTCCCATCGTTGAATTGTTCCTACTACAGCTTGTGGTGCAGGACGCTGACTCCTACATCTTACTGCAACTATCTCACCTTGTTCATCTGTCATTACATCACCATTTGCAGTCCATGTAAGAGCTTCATTTGATGTAGTTTGAGTCGTATTTTCAACTAATGTCCAAGAGTCAGAACATGAAATATTATTATCATCAGTATCACCAGCACCAAAACAATTATTTGATGGATTGCATCCAGTCTTGCCAACTCTAACATCGTATAAATCAATAGATGATTGGTATCTCCTGCATGATGAATTTGCATAGACATTAGTCCAATTATAACCAGAGCTTGATATTAAAGAAACATTCCACAGAAAATCAGCATCCTGAAAACCATTTGTCATTGTTGTGTCTCCAGATGATAATGACCAATAATCTGCACCAATGGTGCAAGTTACACCACCACCATCATCATCATTCCATCCCCAGTAATAATCAGGAGCCTGAGATACACCAGATCTATTTGTTGCAGTATAATTCCATTCTGTAACTCCGTCATATGTTCCGAATCCGCTTATGTTAAAATCTAAAATATCAACATAAGAATTCTTGTAGAAGTCTATATAAACAGTATTATTCTCTCCAGTAGGATTATCGAATGTAATATTAGAATCAGTTGAAGAATCATTTAATTTGGTATCATTTACATAACCATCTGATTTCAAAGTACCATTTCTATAAAGTTTTAAATCAAATATTTGTGACCCTGTGAAAAATCCAGTGGCATTTGAAACTTGGCCATAATAATATCCCCTGTCTCCTTCTGTCCCATTTAATTCTAACGCTATATCCTCTACAATAGCATAATGAGTCTCGCTACATGAAGTATAGTTTTCATTGGCCTCGAAGAATCCTGTTACATTGTATATTCCAATAGTAGAAGTCAATGTTGAAATATTTTCAAATGGAGAAGTACTTGATTGTTCAACCCATCCAGGCATATCTGAATCTATTTTTACAGTCAATCCAGTTGCCTCTGTATAAAATGTGAAATTACCAACACTTCCAGGATCATAACTTTTATTCCCATCAGTTCCATTAAGAAGAAGCCCACATACTGTTGTATTTATTGTAATGCTATTCCAAACTTCTTCTGTATCTGTTGTATAATTTTCATTTCCGTCTGTATGAGCTGTTATGTTCCATAAACCAACACCAAGATTAGGATTTGTATTGTTAGTAAATGAAGTTCCATTATAGTATAGATTTATTGTAAGTTGTCCTGAATTAGTTACATAAATTGTTTGTATTCTTGGATATGTTCCATTGCTTACTCCGGTTAATGTCAATGATGTTGTTTCCTGAGTAATTTCATTCCATGACTCTGTTACATTTGCTGAATAGTTTGCATTTCCGTCAGTATAGGCAGTGAAATTATACAATCCAACTGCAAGTGTTACCTCAGTATTATTTTCAGCATCTATATTTGAGTTGTTCCTCAATCCTATTATAGTCAAAGTATCAATATCATCAGAAGTCCAATAAACAGTATTTGCTTGTGGATAAGTTCCATTTGAAATTCCTGTTATTACTAATTGTGGAGTTCTCTTGCTGACTGTTTGTGTTGATATCTGCTCTGTCCATGAATAATTTTGTGTAGGAGCAGTTATATTATTTTTATATGTATGGACCCCAACTGGCAAAATTATTGCGGTATTGTTTACATCAGTGGCATTCAAATCTTCTTTCCATAAAGAACATTGATAATCTGAATTATTTGAAGTACAGTAAGGAGTGATAGATGTTTCATAAGTTATTCCTTGAGTAGTTGGTGATAATACTAATAATATATCCTGCCTTGTAATATCATTCCAACTTTGTATTGAAGTGGCAGTGTAGTTTTCATTTCCACCTGTAGATAGAGTATAATTCCATAGACCTGCTGCCAAAGTTACTTCTGTATTATTTTCTGAATCTATATTTGAAGTGTTTCTCTCGGCAGTAATTGTGAGTGTATTAATATCATCAGATGTCCAATAAACTGTTTCAGGTACAGGATAAGTCCCATTAGTTATTCCAGAAAATGCTAATGTTGGAGTTTTCTTGCTAACTGTTTGTACTGATGTTTGTTCCGACCATGTATAGTTTTCTGTAGGTGCGGTCACATTTGATATGTAAGTGTGAACACCAACTGGGAGAATGATTGCTGTATTATTTACATCAGTAGCGTTCAAATCTTCCTTGAATAATGAACATAAATAAATTGATGAATTTGCAGTACAATATGGAGTTATACTGGTCTCGTAAGTTATACCTTGTGTTGTAGGTGATA
>Ga0207997_1000297_pt1 | contig 25168 bp, 34 predicted proteins | sample AntAceMetag02UKN_FD_184777 | JGI IMG/M metagenome (GOLD analysis project Ga0207997, IMG submission 184777) | Saline lake microbial communities from Ace Lake, Antarctica - Antarctic Ace Lake Metagenome 02UKN (SPAdes) (version 2) | ecosystem: Environmental > Aquatic > Non-marine Saline and... | reverse complement strand
CGTCATTATAATTTCCCATTTTTTCTCCTATTTGCTTTTTACTATATGTTACTAAATAAAAGAAAAGAGTGCTGTTAGGGAAGACCTAGGGACAGGAGGGAATACCACTAAGCCCACAGCACTCTTCATCTATTCTATACTATCCCTCCATGGTGTGTCTACACCCCTATGTAGTTAAGAATACCAGTTCCTGAGCTGGAAATCGCCGTGGAGAATGTAACAGTATTCCCACTCCAACTCAACTTCTGATCGGTGGCAGTGTCTGTACCATGCTGGTACCAAGCACTGTCAATCTTCAACAGAGGTACGTCATAGGTGGTACCAGACGCATCTCCTGTGACAGTGTGTGCTCCCACTATCTTGTCTCCCATAACAGTCTGGAAGAGCTTTACTCCTGTAATAGCCATACTTTATCTCCTCTCTTCTACGGTGCGATGCGCAGGTAAATGGGACGATACTCACCACTTACACCTACTACAAGCTGCGTGCCGATAATGCCGGAGGTAAATACAGACTGGATTGCGACAGCTCCATTATCGGTATGCGGAACTACAATAGAACCCGCTGCGGTGGCCGCTGCGCCCAGTGCAAGGCAAGGTCCCCAGGTTTGGCACCAGAAGTAGTAATTCGCGGTGACCGGAATCGGCGCAATGCCCGCGACGGTGTCTGTAATCAAGGTACTCAAATCCAGGTCATAGTACATACTGGACATGAGGATTACCTCGGTCGTGGTCGCCAATGCGGTCACAATGGGATCGTAGAGAACGAGATCTGTGCTTGTGGAAGTGGTAGCATTCGCGGCACTAGTCTTAATCCTATACAGCATTCCCTCACCACCATCGTTGTTAATACACAGATAACCCTCAGCCATGTTGAGCTGAGCTGCGGCTGTGGCAATAGTCACTGCATACTTACCTGCAACCACGGCAGCCGCCGGGTTTTTGTCAATCTCTGGTGTGAGATCGGCGGGGTATACGAGCTTCCCCGGCAAGAGAGCAACACCACCAGCGTATGCGTATCTGTACACTCTATCACCTACACAGATCCTACGGCCTAATTCAGCCTTCTGTGTAGCGCTTTCTTCATAAATACCCTGCGCCGGAGGAATAGGACCGAATCCTACTCTACTCTCTAAATTCATGTTTGAGCTTGCAGTCATTTTAAAACTCCTTTCGATCTAGGCTGTCTCCAAGGAAGGTTGGCTCCCTCCTAAGAAGTGTTTTTAAGGATGCAGGAACGATTCCTGCACCCCTACCAATCTTACTATATTAAGTTACTCCTGTTATCATCCCCGACCATCTTGGGGCTACGGTAAAGAGCGCACCCGCCCAGAGCAACTGTCTAACCATTGCATCCTGGTTGAGCGGAACTTTCTTATCCGTCCAGTACATATCTCTTTTCCGATGAACGACCATCTTCCAGAAATCTGTATTCAGAAGATAGATATACCCTTCTGGACAGTAGTTATCCACTACAATAGTGGCTTGGTTGAAATTAATCCCGGTGAATCCAATACCTGCAATACCGGGAGTGTTGTCGAGATTACCGCGCTGCACGGGCTGTACACGTGCCCAGATCTTATTGTAGATCGCCTGGGTGGTGATAATCAAGTCAGGGTGAGCCTGGCCATCTGAGCATTCTCCATACTGAGTCTGCAACATATCCATGGAAAAAGCACCACCAGTACTATTCACCTTACCCTGCCACCAGTCGTAGGTGTCTTTACTGATCTCACCGTAGGTACCGGTCTCAGCAATTCCCGCGCCGATGGTCTCAAGAGCTTTACTCCCCTGATCTGTGTACATACTCTCATTGAGTTGTTTCTGGAAGGTCTTAGAAGCATTCTCCATCTTGGTCTCGACAATGGAGAGGATCTTTTCACTTCCCTCGATCTTCAGCAATGTAGTCCCGTCGATAGTAACATCAACGTAGAACTGTTTCCAGTCGAACTTCGCCAGTGTGGTATTCTCAACGGTCGCGATGTTGAATGTATCGAGTCCTTCGTACCACCCGCTGGGCAGCTCACCATAGAGTACTGGCTGGTCGATCTGCTTACCTGAATCGTATACCACCTTACTCTTTGCCATCAAGAGTGCGGTCAGTGGTGTCGCCTTGTAATACTGGTCTTGCAGTACGGGAATATACTTATCCCTTACATGTGCATCTAATTCGTCATAAGTTAAAGCCATTTTATAACTCCTGTTTAATACGAGTTAACTATTTGTTCAGTGGCTTGAGCAAAGGACTTAGGTGCATTGTTCTTGGACTTTACTATGATCTGCTGGGCGTTACTTCTAATACCCTGAGTGCGCTGTTTGGCCAACTCCTCAGCTAGCCTTTTCTGCACCTCATGTTCTAGCAAATCATCATGGTATAGATCAGAGTACGCCTTCTTTAAATCAGGCTGTCCAGTCTGTAACGCATGATCCAAAACCTTCTGCTTATCTATATTCGTGTATTCTTTCTCAAGGTCACCGAGTTGGGACTGATAATTAAACATACGAGATGTTTGATCAGTCGTATTTTTCAAAGCCGCTTTGAGACCGTCGATCTCTTGCTGTAGGTTATTTACCGATGAAGACTGAGAGTCTTGGAATTGCTTGAGCACTTCTCTGATTTCAGGACTTTGCTCTGCTGTAATATCAGGTTGCGCTTCTTTATCTGAGCCATCCTCTTCTTGTAAGTTCTGATACCACTCATGCCATTTTTTGTTCTCTTGCTCGACTGCTCCAAAGGTTTTCAGCTCCTCTTCCCACTTTTGCTCTTTGGTAGTGAACTCTTTGGTTCTGTCGGAGAATTCCTGAGTCTTCTTAGTAAATCCCGCTTGCATTGATTTATAGATCTCTTGCAGTTCCGGACTCAATGAGGCCGGGTCTAGGTTAGTAAAGGATTCCTGGTCCTGCTCATTTGCCGCGTTTTGCTCTTCCTGCGTGTCCGTGGTCATAATAAATCTCCTCAGTTGTTCCCGGGTCTCTTCGCTGAGTTCTGCGGGGAGTTGTCCAGGAATCAAAGGTCTAGGGTTTTTATACTATATACTAGCCCAGCGGCGGCCCGCCTTGTGCTTGCTGCCCGCCCGGACTGTTAAAAGCCTGTGCTTTCATGCGCGACTTCTGCATCTGCGCCTGTTGCATAGCCATCTTTCCCTCTTGCTCAAATCCATAGTGCTTGGTGATCTGCAAGTAGGAGTCCTGCAACATCTTGTCTATAATCGGCGCAACGCTGGGGTCTACCTCGGCAGCCTGTCTCATTAACATAGCACCCTGCATAAGCATCTGGACTGCCTTCTGCTCCTGGGGAGTGTCTACTCCCGGTCCGCCCAGTGCATTCTGTGCTCCACTCTGCATACCCTGTGGAGGCATTTGCATATTACCTTGCGGCGGTTGCCCGCCTTGGGGGTCCTGCATCGACATAGGCGCTCCGCCCGCATCTCCGCCCTGTGGCATCTGACTAAGCTGACTCATCTGATCTGATAATGGCATCTTTTCTCACCTCCATGTAGTTAGGATTTATAATTCATTGTATGAATCGTTAAAATGGTTTAGGCTTCTGCGTGAATCTCTTTGATGCACTCCCGTACTCCTCATCAAAGCGCGGCAGGCTTAAAGACTTTTGTGTTTTCATAAGAGACTGAGATCTATTAGACTCCTCAGAGGCACGCGCGGCGGCAAACGATCTCTGTCTTGCCTGACCTCTAGCATAGTTCATCTGAGAGTCGGTGCTTTCCGGTGTATTGTCAATAGGGGTCTGTGGAGCTGTGTAATAATAGTCAGAATCTGGACTTTTTTCTGGATCTAGTATACTAGAATTACCCATGTCATTCTGTTCATTCTGTTCATTCATATAAGCAACAGCCGGGTCAACATACCCTTGTATTACCTCTTGCTTGTCAATAGTATTCCTGCTAGGTTCTGGCAAGTACCACTTACTGTCTTCAGGATTGAATACAAGAGGTATGCCTCTGTAGCTTTTGTCATTTGCCTCCATCGAGCCTTCTTCAAAGCCTTCCTTGGCCTTACTCAATGCCAGGTCAGTAGACCAGTTACCACTCCCTTGGGCAAATTGGCCCATCCTGTTTTCCATGTACACACCGCTAATAGCATCCCAGCGGTCTTTGGTCATCTTGCCTTCTAGCGGTGACTGTTCTCCCGGATCAAGAGAGGTCATCACGTCGCCAAGTGTAATCATACCTCCTTCCCCGGTGCCTTGTTTGACTCTACTTAACGCGTTGCCAGTCATAGAGTACTTGAATAGCATGTTCTGGAAGTACTTATCATAATCGGCCTGGGTCCATCGGGTACCGTCGGTCCATTTCTGCGTACCAGTTCTAAGATTGGCATTCATCGCGGCAGGGTCCCGCCGTCTCATCCCGCCAGAGGCGGTGCTGAAATTGGGATCTGATGGATTCTGCGGATAGTCTTCCGCAAATGCACCCATTGCTACTTTGCCAAAGCCGGAAATAAGTGAAGTCATTGAACCAGCCATGAGTCCGCCCAAGGTAGCTCCACCCAAAGCTCCAGCAGCTCCTCCAGCCCCAAAGCCCATACCTCCGGCTAGTCCGCCATAAGCGGCAGCCTCTCCAGTAAGTGCAGCGCCGGAACCTGCACCCATACCCAGCATAGGCCCAAGAAAAGCACTTCCGTAACCGCCCGCAAATCCGGCAGCGGCACCTCCCAGCATAGCCAGGAATGCACCATTGCCACTACCTCCACGAAAGCCGTGCACTGCGGCACTAGCCATTGCTCCTATAAATGCTCCTGCTATTGCTCCGGTTGCCATCCTGTTAAGTCCTTTTCATATATAGATGTGAGGTGTTTTACAGAGAATAACCTCTCATACGCTTCTCTGTTAAAGGTACTCATCATTGTAAGACGCTTGACTCCAAGAGAATAAGCCCATGAGTAGAATGCGGTCATTAGTGCCTTTGTTCCATTCTTTGCATTCAATGCGAGAATGGACATATTGTCCCCGTGGCGTTCTACTATTCCTACGGCGCATCTCTTCCCATCATCCCATCCGGTGAGCATGACTGCCTTGCCTTGGAGACATAGTACTAAGAGGTCTCTATGGAGTACGTTGATAAGTGGTACTTTTTTTATCAAGTACCAGTGATCCAAAAGTTCATCTTCTTCTTTTACTACTTTTATTTCTACACTCATTTTACTACCCTCCTGTTGGCATTAAGCCGGTTGAGTCCGCCCTAACGGACTTGCATTTTCCTGATTCGGGAATTGTGAAGACTGCCCGCCATCCTTCTGCTCCATCTCCATCTTTTCCCGTGCAGCATTCTCGGCGGCTTTTCTCTTCAGCACTTGGGTCCTATGTGGATATTCTAAGTCGTCCAGGAGTGCCATATCGTCTATGACTTCCATTTTGCGTAGTTGGAGACTCTGCATATGTTTCTGCTGTTTTGCCAGTCCAAGACTGGACCCAGGTTCGATATTAAATGCGAGTTCTGTCCAGGCTCCTTTCTTTCTTTGTGCTATTGGCTTTAGTAACTCACTCTCTATGGCCTCTAAGGACTGATCGTCGAGATCTTTTGAGTTTTTTACTACCTCCAGGATTTCCTCTGGTGGGGTGAACTGAAAGATCCTGCTGATGAGTTTGCGGCCTATTCTGTCTTGCACATTCTCCAGATCACGTGCTCTTAGTCTAATAAGAGACTGTGCCATCATCTGCAATCCTTCTATACCCACACCAGAGGAAACTTGCCCTGTTCTGTCCCCTCGCATAGTATCCACCATGCCGGTGACTTCATCTGCGCCTTGCTTTATAGCACCTAAGGTTTGCAATACATAAGATGGCAAGGGCACACCACTCTCTCTTCTCAGTTCCCTGTCGGGTTTCTTCTTTACATAAGACCCAGGCGCGTTGTTCAACCTCATCCACTCTTCCTTGCTCAAGGCATCTACATCACCAATCCATATTGCATTGGAAGTGAGGTTAATGTTCTCGACTACTGTCGCTAGTATTTTATTGATGAGTAATTGCGGACTCTGCAATAGTTCAACATCACCCCAGCCGAAGCAGGAGTGGAAATCCCTATGCCAGTTCATTATATCGAGAGGGTATAAGCCGTCATTGTAAGGATTCGGCCCATCGTCCACCAGGATATTATTAATGAGTACAGACTTCCGGGCCGCATTTTCGAAGACATACTTACTGCCGGATTTCTGCCGGTCGCGCAGCCAGAATTCCCGCACATATACTCTAGGTATCTCGGAAGTCTTGAACTCTTCTCCTTTCTTACTGCCTACTACATTGCGGACTCTGCTGAAAAAGCCGTCTTTGTTGTCTACACTATATTGAGAGAGGGATGAGTCTGCAGTGATAGAGTCTGCACTCTTTGGGTACATATCTTTCGCCTTAGCGAGGGACCAAATATCCTCTATTATAACATACTCACCTTCGTGCATCAAGTATGGCCGCCGCACGAGTGGGTCGAAGTAATAAGCGCGTGGGTCATAGGATACTACTTCATTCTCTCCCCGCCGGGTGAATGTGTCTAGATTATATACTGTGCCAACGCCACCACTCCCAAAGGTCTGACTATTATGAACCATATCAACCATAGCCTGATTGAAGGAGGAGGACTCAAAGGTCTTCTGCAATAATATATTGAGGATGTCTGCTGTGTCTTGATAGCGGTCACTCCTCGCGACTACATTAGGTATAGGCTTGGAGTCAGTCAAGAGTGCATCTTTTCTCTCTATGTTCTCCAGGATGATGTTCATCACTGCGTCTACTTTATAAGACGGACGGCGGGCTGGCCAGTGCTTCCCCCGCAAGAAGTCTACATAAGTGGACCAATTCTGGGAGAATTTCTGCTTGAACTGCGCGGCCTCGATGAAGATGTTGAGTAGTTTGTTGACATACTTCCTCTCCTCATCACGCTGTTGGTCCTTCTTGAGTACTTCCTGCTTGGCGTGAATCTCTATCTGGGACTCATCCATGTTCTCTTTCTTGTCTACCATTATAAATCACCTATATAGTAGCCGTGTAAGCCTATGATTGTTTGGCTGGATGTAACAGTTAACCATAATACTGTTTGGTCTGTGTCCAGGAATATTTCCACGTCTTCATACTCAGCCGCATCGGTCATTACTAATTGTGCTTTAGATGCCCATCCAGCGGCGGGCAGAAATGAAATCTGCTCGTCTATAGTGGCGTGTTGTACTGCTAGTCGGCACTTTGTACAAAATGCAGGGATTAGATTAATCGTAGGATCTGCGGTAGTAGCCATCGCTAAGGAGGTGGCTGAGGTAGGACTAGCTGCATCGGTGTATATGATATTCGCCACGCGATAGCCGTAGAAGCCACCAGAGAAGATGCGGAATTCTGTTATATCTCCGGCGAGTATGTAGATAGCCCCAATGCAGCGGTCATTTCCATAATACCAGCCGCATTTTGTATTGCTCCATGTTGGTGCGTCGGTCGCGTTGGTGAGCTGGGTCGCGGTGATGATTGCACTACCCGCGCTCGCAATCGCGGAGTCGTCTAGGTAGATATACTGGAGTTGTGTGCCACTTAGGCCTGAAGGGTTATAAGAGAGAGCACCTGCTGAGTAGATCATCTGCGTGGTAGTCCCTGCATGGTGCCACATACCTTGAGTTAGTGTAATGGTGGTAGTGTTGGTGAAACCTAAGCCGAAGCCTCTCTTGTATCCCAGTGAGAGTGGAATTGCATCCATGTTAGTCTGTATCTCAGCAAGAGCACTCTCTACAGTGGTCGCCGCGAAGTGCCCAGCAGCGTCGTACACTCCTACTGTCTTCGCGCCGGAGATCGCGGCAACTCCCGTGGCGGCCAGGTCAGTTAATCCTACTAAAGGCTGGCTAGATTGAGTATTAGGAAAGGTGAATGTTCTGTCTGTTGTTAGTCCAGTAGAGGCAAGCACAAGAGAGGAGGCACTTGCATTGATGGAGAATGAGGTGTAGGTAGTCCCTACATCCGTGTTCTGCACATGGAGATGGTCATCTATAACACCACCAAGGGAATTCGCCGGTATGCTCTTATCATCTATGTAGTGTATGGTAGTGGTAGAACCGGTGCGAGTCTGCCGCGTGAAGGTAGTGTCGGAGTCGCCCCAGTTGATGTCCTCCTCTCCCGCCAGCGCTTTTACTATTTGTAATACTGTCATGAGCCTACGCTCCTTTTGTGTTCACTAATTAATGTAAGTGCTTCGTTTAATGAATGGGAACCGTTCTCCATTGCCCATTCCAACTCATCTCTGTCTATGTTGTCCATTGAGGAGTTCTCCTCATGTTGACCTGTGTCTCCTTTGTGTATTTTTACAGAGGGAGAGTATTTTTCTATTTCACTACTCGCCCATTTTGCTGAGGTCTGGGTCCGTCCAGCCCGCTTTAGTACTCTTGTTAGTAGGTAGAGGTTTAGTATTATCAGTGCGAGTAGACTTATTAAGAGTAGATTTGACAGTAGGAGTGTGGTCATTCTTTTTTCCCTCTTTTTTGACTTCACTTAATTTGGTACGTCCCTGGCCGCATTCGTTGCAGCAGAATAGTTGGCCTACTCGCACTGGCATGAATTCCTGGTGGCAGAAGTTGCACTCGCTCATCTCTAGCTTAAAGCCGTCTTTCCATGCTGGGTCGAGGGTGTAGGCAGACATATACCCGTTGTTGTAGGCTTCGAAGAGTATGCCGCCGATGAGCTGCCACTTTGGCAGGTAGGCTTGCTTGGCTAACTCATCCAAGAGTTCTCCTACGTAGTCCGGCATCTGGTCGACAATGAGCTGACCTGCCGCCTCGATGTCGTCTAGTGTGAGTGGGTTCTTGATAATGGGTTTTAGTATTGTCTTCGTCGCGACTTTCGCGGCCTCCTGTTTTGCTACCATGGTGTTACCTCCCTAAAGGTATTTTTTTAATTAACTATTCCTGAGTTAAGATCTGAGGTGTTTAGGTTTATTTTTTTCTTTTTCTTAGTCTTAAATGATAGTGACATGGGAGCGTCTTGCTCTGCCTCTATAAAGGCGTCGTAGTATCCAGGAGGTTTTCCATACTTCTTCTCCATGTGTTGTGCCGCCTCTTCTATATTTCCGTATATATTATGAAGATCACTGAACTCTTGTCCTGCATCACTAGCAGAGATAGATTTGTTTAAAGGTTCAACTATGTCGTCCTCTTCCCAAGGGAACTTACCTCCTGCTGGGTATTCCGGCATTTTTACTACTGAATCAGGAGTATTAAACATAGGCACGTCGTCCTTACGCACCCTCACATCCCCTAGCTTGCCCACACTCAACCCGTCCTGTAATGTGGCCTGTTCTTCAGCCATGAGTCTGGTCTTCACTTCTTCTGCGGCGGATCTGCGTAGATGCTCAGGAGGTAGCTCTAGTCTATCAAGAGCTATGTCTTTGTAGACTGCTCCTAGTGCATAAGGAGTGTGACCATGCAACTGATCAGGGTTTGCCTCTAGGTCTGCGCGTTGTTCCCATTCTTGTATAACTTTTGATTTCTTATTTGACTCTTTTCCTAAATGGTCATAAGGGTATTTTAACTTACTTTTCTCACCATACATCCTCTCCAGTGCTGGATCATCCACCTGGCGTATATCCTGCTGCACCACATCCCGTGGATCAAGCATCCTTAATTCATACTCTCCGTATCTCTGAGGGGAGTAGAGCACACCTCGGTATCCCTTAGAGCGCATGTAGTCTGTGAGGTGTGTGTTGAAAGTGGTGCGGTTTTGCCCGTAGAGCATTTCTTTCACATTAGCATATGAAGCAAGTCTAGCAGAGGTTTTCGGTAAAGTATCAAAATCTGACTTGACTAGATTATAAACATCTTCTAGTCTTTGGTAAGATTTAACTAAATTCTTTGGTAACTCCTCGCCTTTTGAAGCCATCTCTAAGGCTTTAGAATAACGTACTGGAAGTATATCAAAAATCGGCCCCATAGCCTCATAAGATATAGAAGTTCCAGATTTAATATGTTCAAAGACAGAGGATAATGCCTCTACTGCGTTAGGATTAGTGGATAAATCATTAGCCAAATTTGCCACTCTTGGTGCTTGGTCTATGCTTAAGCTGGGAAATTTATTTCTTACTATGTCAGAAGTGTAATTTCTTCCTACTGTCCACAACTCAGGCATCTGCTGGAGTGCATAAGTGTAGGCGTCTTGCAATACCTTCTCATCGCCCGAGCCTTTCCACCCTTTGACTATCTTCTCAGAGGGGCGTCCGTGGAAGCGTGGGAATACACGGGAGATAGGTGCAGGGTCATTTTGTTTCTCCGCATACTTTGTGGCTTGTCTATGTAGAAGTGCTCCCTTGGAATTTCTAGCCAGTTCATCACGTGTGCTTAAAAGATTATCTATCTTAGCATCTAGTTTATTTAACTCCTCTGAACTCTCTCCTCCGAAAGTAGTGGCTGAGTCTTTATTGAGTTCCATACGAAGTGCTGATCTCTGTTTTGACAGAGCATTGAGTTGGTGATCTAACTCAACTACTTCAGGTGCGCCAATCTGGTCTGCTTTTTTCGATAGTGCATTTGCCGCGTTTCTATACTTTTTTGGACGCTTAGCAAAGGAGGTGTGTTCTCTCACGAACTTACTAGGCTCTCTATATGTAAGAGAAAGTCCTTGAGGCTCGCCCACATTCCCCGGCTTCGCTATACCAGGATTATACACCTCGCCGACATCCGGGTAGTGCTCATAACTGCGGCCATGGAAGGGAGTCGACCTCAGCAGAGTGTCTAGATAATCCCCTTCAGATGCCGCGCCTCGCGCCTTATTCTCCGCACTCATCACCTTGCGTAGCGCGGCGGCCTCGGGAGAGCCTTTTCTCAGCGTTTGGCTTAGTCGACGAATCTGTCCCACCGGCACACCAGGCATCCCGAAGTCTACTATATTATCTTGCAAAGACTGCATATCACTCTGCCGCGCGGGCATCTCGACTCCTGCACTCCTCAGCAAATCCCCTGCCACACTATTACTCGCCATCGCCTTGAACATATCCAGCGCGGCCATCCCGGCATCTTTCCAGGACTGCCAAGTCTCCGGTCCTACACGTGCCATTCGTGCGGCTCTTAGTAATTCAGGGTGTTGACTCAAACGTGGCATTTCTTATTCCTCTTTGTTTTCTGCTAGATTTTCTGCTAGCTTTTCTGCTAGATTTGGAATGCTGCGCATTCTGTGCCTTTCTCAATAATTAAGCCAACTCTGCTCATATACATTCTGCACACCGTACTCCAGGATAGAAGCGAATTCTTGGTCTATTATGTGTGTCTTGGGTATTTGTATTATCTTCTTATCTCCGGTGGTGTCGACTATATCATCCTCGGCATCATCGAGCTGTTGGTGCAGGACGAACAAGCCGATCATAGCACTCATTACTCTGTCGTCATGTCCGCCGGTCTGAGCTTCTGCGGTCCCCTGTGCAGTGCGCAAGAAGGTCATACATTCCCGTATCAAGGCATTTGAATGTACAATAATCGAGAGATCAGAGATACAATGGGTCATAAAGGAGATAAGTAACTTCTTACTCCTGTTAGTAGTCTCCCAGCCAAGCTTATTAACCCTTGCATTCTTATACCGGTCGAAATGCTCCTGTCTGTATAGATTCCAGTAAGATCTCTGCAATTCGTTGAGTGTGGCAAGCCCATGTGCATTGGTCTCCACTCCGATGAGTGCGTTATTGTAGAAATTCCCCAGCGAGGAGGCCACATGTGCTAGGTTATAAGGGTCGAGATGGCCGTGCCACTCCGCACATTGCTCGGCGGTGTAGGGGTTTGGCAGTTTTTTCCACACCTGTATGCAGGAATAATCCCCACCCTCACCTCCATCTGCTACGTCTACTCCCAAGGAGTACACCTGCCCGGTTTGTGGGTGATTCCAGACTTTTAAAGAGCCCTGATCGTTCGCCAGGAGTCCTTTCGCGCCTACTTCGCCCTGGAAAGTAGGCTCTTTTGCTTTCTGGGCCATTACTCTCAATTTCTTGCGGTCGAATACCGGCACTCCTGACACTATAAACGCTTCTTCTGCGGTAGAGGGGAATTCTTGCCTGAATAGTTCAACATCTCCTTCCAGATCCGCTATAGTGACTCGCCTCCAGTAGAGTTGCTCAGGAGTGAGCTGGAAATTAACCATAAGTTCCTGCTCTTCATCGTTCAACTTCTCCATAAACACGGTCTTTTCCTGCGCGGAGTAGAAATTATGCGTGTAGTCGGGCATATCGAACCAGCTCAAGAAGAATGGCACGAAATTAGAGTCACCATTCTCTGCGCGCTCCCACTCTCGGTGGAAAAAGTTGCCTATTCCCTTGGCCGTTGACTCGTAAATTATAAGAGATTTAGAAGTTTTTGGAATCGTTGGCACAAGGGAGGAGACAACCTCTGTCGCGAAGGGCCAGCTCGATACCTCACTACAATGTAATAAGTGATATCCAGCTCCTCGCGAAACGTCTTTCTTTCCTGCGGTTACTACCTCTACGGAGCTACGTAAACCTGGATTAAGGTCGGAGGTCTGCTTGTCAGGATTAGAAAAGACGAGTTCTTTCTTACTGGCATACTTAGTCATAGGCCGCAATTTTGGCGGCAAGCAGTCATAGAAGAGTTTACACATATTAAAGATCTTATTGCCGGAATCCTTCTCATGTGCAATGATGACTGCCTCGGTGTTCTCGTTCATGTGTGCGGCGTGGAAGATGAGCCCTTCTGAGATGGTCGAGATACCCTCCCGGCGGGCTTTGAGGACTATAATCCTAGCGAGTTTCCCTTTCTGTCTCAGCTCAGTCAACACTTTCCAGAATTTCTGCTGAGGGTGGTTAAATATCAACGGTTTGAGCTCGGAGTCAATAGTCTTGATCTTGAGCAGATTCGCGGCATAGTACTCATAGTCATCCACGCACCGCTGCAAGTCAAGCCGGCTCAAAGGCACGATGAGATTAGTGTGCGGTATAAATGGCTCGCGCTGGGTGTGCTGCACCGGCGGCAACGTGTTCTTCATGATCTGCTTGTAGGAGATCGCGGCGGCACTGGAGTCTGAGACAGTGGAGTCTGAGACAGTGGAGGCAGCAGAGGCAGACTCAGCAGAATGCACAAGACGCTCCTCCGCCGTCGGCGGCCTGTTCATATGCGCCTGCTGAGCACTGTCTACACTCTTGGAGAGTAGTTCTGTAAGATTCTTACCTAAGTTCATTTCTGGCTCACTTGTTTTTGTGGAGCTTATCTCCCCGACAAGCCCCCTCGCTGCGCTCTTTTGAGTGGATTTCCGGCCCACCCCTCGCTTCGCTCGTGGGCTAGTTATCCACACGAGGAGTTCAAATAATGAATCATTAAAGTGCTACGCTGCCAAATCCGGCGGCTCTGACGCAGGAGTCACATTCTCTAGTGGCTCAGCTATCATAGTATCCTGTGAAAGCTCTGCAAAGGCACTCTCATAATCATCTTCTCTGTCATCTTCCTGCGCTGTGCCAGACTTCTTCTTCGTTATGCGGAGGATTTGCTCAAACGACACCTCATCACCGCCGAGTGCATTCTTCTTACTACTACCCACAGAGCCCATCCCGGCGCGGTCCAGCACCTCCTTCGCGGCATCTAGCCGTATCCTGGGCTCTGTGGTGAGACTCGTGGCCATCCGCAAGACCTCAGTCGCTGCATCCTGCGCGCCTTTGTCCAGCACCCTCGCGGCCTGTGCATACCCGTCATCTTTCATATTCTGATACTTCCGGACGTATTTCTGAAACAGCGGGTTGCTCTTTAGCACACTCAGTCTACTCTGCGATATCTGTATCTCCTGGGAGATCTCCTTGTATTTCTTCCCATCCGCGACTTTCTTCGCGAGCTCCATGTGGAACGGACTTATCTTCATCGCGGCACCTGCGCGCCTGTGCAGAAGGAGAATAAAAAATGCGGCAACGCACACTCCTCACATTCCTCATCTATCTCTTCCTCTATAGCACACTCAGCACACACCTCATGACTCCCCAACCACCTCTCCACTATCCCCTCGACTATCCCCTCAGAGGCACTGTCCAAAACCCCTGAGTACGAAAACTCGCTTCCGCAAGAACACACTATATTAATTTTCACTCGACTTCCCTCCTTACCAACATTCCCTTTTTCCATATCTGCCAAAATCCCCCAGTGGCATGAGTTCTTAAAATATCCGCCTCGACCCTGATCCACCTCGACCCTGATTAAGACATAACACACCCACCACACAAAAGCAACCATATAATAAGAGATACCTTGTATAATACCTAGGTAGTGCTGAAAGAAAAAGAGTCCCGACTCTATTGAGTACATACCCTACTCAGTACATACTGAATAGAGTACATAATAGAGTACATACCCTACTCAGTAAAGACTATTTCTCCACTCAGTAAAGACACAAAAAATACACAAAAATTTCACACAAAAATTCCCGTAAAAGCCTGATCCCGCCCAGGGGGGCTATTTTTCCAAAATCCGGGTTTCGGGGTTGGTTTATTTCGAGTGCGCTAGTCTTATAGTCTATGAGATAGACTCAGGGTCTAGGGACTTGGCATGGGCGCTGGGCTTTTTCTTCTCTTCACGGAATGGCAGCAGCTCCTAAATTGCGGCTTTTGCAGCGCTGGCAAGATGAGGATGCCCACCAGCGCTGGCGTTATCCGAAGCCATATCATTTATCAAGCTATCAGGAAGTTTCTAGGGAAGGGCATGTTTTAGGCTATTTGATGGGGTCTCAGGATATTAATAATGATAGGGTTTTTTGGGTAGGTTCAGGCTATCCTATATAGCTCATAAGGAATATACATTATGTAAACCTAGATAATGGAAGGTATTGAAATAATAAAAGATAGGACAGAAAAAGCCCCAATGCCTGTCTAGGGGCAAAGGGGCTCTTATGGAGCGTTTACTTCATGACTATTAGTCTGCTAGAGGTTAATTCCCATTTCGGCGAGCTTGGCAATGATGGTTGGGTCTTGCAGCGCTTTCGTTATTTCCTTTTCCATTCTTTTTACTTCGGTGGAACGCTCCTTATCCATGAAGTTTGTTTTTCGTTTGTTTAGGTAGGTCTTGAAAGCTCGTTGCTCTCCGTCCATTTCGATACCCTCAGCGAAGTCTTCTGGTTCGTCATAGCTGCGGGAAATGGTCTTTTCCATCTTGCCTACTCGGCATTTGATGTCTATTGTCTGTGTGTTCATGGTGTGTCTCCTTGTCTTGGCTTTTTTGCTCCCGGCTAATCCGAAAGCTTGCATTCAATATAATCCAGGCAAATAGAGAAGTCAAGGTTTATTTTCATATTTTTTTAAAAATCCTCATTTTTATTTATATTTATTTATTTTCAGGAGATTGCAGAATATGGCATGGATTATGCTACGCGCGTTCATTATATACTCTTTTCATAATCTGCTATTTTTCAAGAATCCTTTGGGAAAGGCCAGAATGGGGAGAATAGGCACTTTTGGTCCTTTTTGAGTGTATAGATACCACAGTCTTGGCTCTCGTGCAAGGGGAGAGAAGACAGTCCCACAGGTACGGACTCGGCACATTTGTTAAGGCTCAAGGGGGACAGTGTGTGGAGAGACAGGAGGTAATGGTTCATTAAGTGAATCATTAGCATTAAGTATGCGCTAGTGCGCACTTCTTTGCGTACACACTCATGGCTATTATTGGATTATGGGCTATTTATAGGGCATTTACCGCATTTTGCACAGCGCGCAGGTGTGCGCTATGATAGCCTATGCGCGGATTGCCCATGTTTTTACTTTAATTGGTTCAATTTATTAGGTAATGATTTCGATAGCTTACATGCTATGATGTATATAAACACGGAATAGGGGCTCCGCTAGCCTACTCACGCGGAGGCTAGCGTAGAGTAGAGTATGTTTTTTTTTTTTTTTTTTTTTTTTTTTTTTTTTTTTTTTTTTTTTTTTTTTTTTTTTTTTTTTTTTTTTTTTTTTTAACACAACACTACAACAGCGCGACAACCCTACCGGGAGCCCATATCTGTGTTTATATACACATTATGATATAACATAGCGGAATTATTAGATATTACCTCCGCTCTATTTATATAATATCATGGGCAAGTAGCTAGGAGCCGGTCACAGCGCGGGTATTTAGCCATAAGTGAAATATATAGCATTATTTTATATATAATGATTTCAGCTATTTAATCAATTTATCAATTTTAGCCTATATATTTTAATATTATCTAATAATATCAGCCCTTTATATAATATCCAAAAATAGCTTGCTTTAAGCCTATATATGTTATATAATCCTTTTAAAGCAATAAGGAGCAGGAATATAGTCTACCAGTAAACACCTAACAGGAGGGTATTATGACTGAGACAGATACACAGGGAGTAGATACACAGAAGATAGCAATGGATTGGGACAAGATGACAGCTCAAGGTGAAGAAGAAGATCGGGATAGACTTATTGACACAGGTAATCCAGGAGTTATAGATTTGGGTAGGTTGTCTGCAAGGGATTCTCACGGGCATTTCAGACCAAAGATTGACCAAGCGGCGTATATGAAGAGAGTGACTGGTCAGGCGGAGTCTATTCCAGTTGCAATGGAGAATTTAGTAGGAGACTCAGCAGAAAAGAAGTATGCAGGAATGTCAGACGCAGAGATTAGTAAGCAAGTGTTTGCACAGGCTAAGAAGAATAAAGATATGAGAGTACACAAGCCCACACAGCGAGTGCGGGAGGACTTCAAGAGTAGGTTTGATAAGAATTATGAGTGGTTGCCTCATTATTCCTTATATGCACAAAACCTTTCCAGAGCCCGGCGTGGGAAGACTTGGGTAGTCAAGGCGCTTATCTTGATAAGAGACGATGGCCGTTGTAGGATATGCGGAGAGCGAGTTCGTGGCAATACATGGAAGATGCTTAAGGAGGACAAGAGAGGCGGAGTCGAGGAGAATAACTGTTTTTTGGCCTGTAAGGAGTGTGGGATGTGTCATGAGTATAGACAGACAGTAGGTCATGATAGATTGGGATTGTTCAAGGCCATGAAGTTGTTTGTACTAAAAAGGAGAAATAAAGGAGTTAAGGGGTGTAAGCCTTTGAATGAGGAAGGAGGCACCACGCTTGCCATGTTACGTAGGGAATTGGAGACTAGGAGCTTTGGGTCTATTGACTGTAATCTAGTTAAGCAGAATGTTGGACTGGAAATGAAGGAGAAGAATAAGGTGAGATATTAGGCTTATAGTAGAATGGTTCAATTAATGAATCGTTGTTTTGTAAGTCTGTTAGTGTCCTATAAGCTCAGCTTATGAATTATGGCTCTTTTTATGCAATTATTTTGAGCCCTTGCGCATTATTTCCTTGCATTTAGGGGAACGCTCCTTTATAATGGCCTTGATGAATAGGGGAACGCCCTTTATATAAGGAGCACTTAAAAAAAGCCAATTTTTACAGAGACAGGAAAGGAGACGACTTATGGGACAGATCACAATACTAGGATATCACATCTCGGTTATCAGAAGAGCACGCACACCTAAACACTCCACTCACGGAGCATGGCCGCGCCCCTCCACCTCATACCACTCTAGGAAGACTCACAAGCTCTCACACACACAGAAAGCAGAAATCGCACAGTTGATGGGGTATGGTTTGTCTCAGCCCACCCCGAAGGAGATTTAGTCATGGCTCAGGACAGAGAACTATTAAGGAAGGATCTAGACAGGCAAAAAGAATTAGAATATCTGTCCGAGGTCGAGACTGAGCGATGTCGTATAGGCACGCAGATAGAACAGTTACAAAGGCAGATAGGTCAGTTGACTCAAAAGAAGGTTTTGCTGGATCAAGAATGGCGCACTGGTATTTTATCAGTCCAGGCGGTTCAGTGTAGGCCGACACAAGCGCCCACATTCGGGAAGAAGTTAAACCCAGGCGAGTCGGCACAGGCGACTAAGAAGAAGTCCACTAAGGCGAGTGGGTTGAGTAAGGCACTCAAGGGCGCGAGTCTGGATAAGTTGAATAAGCTCACGGAGATACTTAAAGAAGCCGGGATTGAGTTATAAGACAGTATATATAAAAGGAGACACATTATGGAAGCACAGTATAGAAATGCCGAGGTTATGGTGCACATGGAGTCTGATACTCCAGAGATAAGGCTGGAAGGTCATGTCAATGTCGGCTCGGGGAAGTCAAACTGGGTCACTCTTACTATTGCAGGTCTCACGATCTCATTCTTCACTCCTACTCCTATGGGAGTCCTGCATATCTTTGATGAGTTTAAGAAGGGTACGCTTATGAAGAATTACTCCGAGGAAGAGACCACTCAGGAACAGGAATCTCCTTCGCTGGAGAGTATCCAGGTAGAAATAACCTCGTATAATGCAGACCCAGCACAGACGGACTCCACGCCACTCATAACTGCATCCGGGGTCACCGTCGCGGAGGATATATGTGCCTTGTCGAGGGACATCGAGCGGGAATATGGACTGAAGTTCGGGGATATTATACACATAGAAGGTTATGGAGAGTTCTCTTTCCAAGACAGGATGAATAAGAGGATAGTCAGGGGAGTCGATATATTCAGGTGGTCGCGGAGAGAGGCGCTGGAGATAGGAAGGCGACAAGGCCGCATTTCCTTTACCTCACGCACTATTAACTATGAAAACTCCCAGCGAGCGCAGCGAGCCAAACCCAGTGAATTAAAGAAAGGTTGATAAGCGAAGACTAGGAATGGCTTCCTAGGAGTCGACAACCTAAGCTCTGCGGATAGGGTCTCCGCCTTGGAATAGACATTGTGTCTTTGACAAGGTACCTATCCAAAGGGCTTTAATTAGTATAAGCCTCGTGTACTCACATGTATTCAGAGGCAAAAAGCCACTTTGCACAAAGGAGACTTTACTATGTACAGAGAAGAATTGAAGAGAGCCACGGTAGAGGTGTTTGAGTTTGTATGTATAGCCGCGCTTGCATGTGTGTGCACTGTGCTCGTGTTGGTCTTTGCCTGATGTCTACTCATATCTCACACATGGGTCTTGCAGAACTTGAGATAAGCCCTTATGAGTGGCCCGCGCGAGTAGGGGAGTTGACTATACTCCTCTCAGCACACACAGGATACTGCGCTATTGTGTATGATGTTGACACTGAGCACAGTATCGCTATTGTGTCTCTCCTGGATGATGCAGACTCCGCGAAGTTCTCGGTGCCTTTGTATGACTGTGTGCCGACGAGGAAAACGCCATTGGACATCGTTTCACAGTATACTCCCACACCACAGGAGTTCTCGCACGCTGTCGAGCAGGAGAGGAGCTTTCCGGATTTTGACTCTCCGGCACTCTCGAAGTCGCGGAGGTCGTCTACTAAGAAGAAGGCTCCTGCACAGAAAGCACTTAAGGGCGCGGAGTTAGTCGCCGCTCTCGCACTCCTGACGCCCGCGCAGAAAGAAGCCATTGGTAGGCTCGTAACAGGTAAAAAGAAAGGAGACAAATAATGGAGATAGAGATTACAGATCACAAGAAGTTCCGCGCTACAGTCCAGACAGCTAAGGAATTAGGTGATGAGTCTAAGCAGTCCTTATTCAAATGTCTTAGATCACTTAATGAAATACGTAGATGTAATGATTATGACCTTCAACTCATTCCTGATTTTGTCAAGTACTCCTGGGGATTTTGCTTTCATAAAGACGGTGTTAGAAAACTAAACGGAGGCATGATCTTACATGGTCTTGAGCAAACATTTTCAGTTGAGCTAGACGGTGCTTCATATCCTCACTGGTCTTTACACACATAAAGGGAGGAGTTAATTAAAGATGAAAGAGGTAAAGTATATAAAGATAAGACAATGTAACAACTGCCACCCTGTGTTATGGACTCCCATTAGAAAGAGTGTTGGTGTTTATAAATGTGACTCCTGCCATAGTGTAGTAACACAGGTCTTAGAGTATACAGGGAAAAAGGAGGTTATGGAAGATGAAGGATAAGACTACTATACAAAATCTCCGCAATTCCGGGATTCCTATTTATGACAACTCTACTATAAGATCATATTTATGGTGTCCACGTGGGTGTTTCTACCGGCATGAGCTAGGTCTAGACATTAAGAACAAGCAAGCCAACCCTGCAATGATGTTTGGGACTGCCGGGCACCTCGCACTTGAGCATTGGTACTCTGTTGACCATTACAAAGATGATGCATATGCGCTGAGAAAATTCGTAGACTCCTTCACTCCTTATGAAGAAGTGCCGAGGCTAGGTAAGAGTGGCAAGGAACTCTCCACTACTTACTCCTGCATATTTGGATGCTCTCTCTTGCAGACATATTTCGACAGGTACAGAAAAGACGAGCGCACTGTGGTCTCTCTTGAAAACGCCTACGCCGAGGAAATCATGCAGGATACTTACCTCGTCGGTAAGATTGACAAGCTGGTCGAGTCTAAAAGAGGTATAACCTTCTGCGATTATAAATTCACCAAGTATATGAACTTCCTCGTGCATCCTAACCCGCAGATGTGTGGATATAAATTCCTCATTGAGAAAATGACCGGAGAGCACGTCACAGGAGAGGTTGATATAGTAGGAGTCAGCAAATCAAAAGACCCAGCTGAGCTACTCTCCCGTATTCCTGTAGACTACTCTTCCTACTCAATGCAGTTGTGGAAAGAGAGTGCGGTCGGGAATATACTTAGCATTGAGAGGTGCCGCGAGGAGGGATTCTGGCCGCAGTCTTGGGACTGCAAGCCTTTCTTCCGTGAGTGTGATTACACCGCACTTTGTACTGCATCCTCGAAGCAACTAGCCCAGGAATTGCAGGAGCGTTTATATGTGCAGAAATTCTGGGACCCTTTCTCATCGGAGGTATAGAAAATGCCGCAACGTAGAAGGAACTCTATATTATTAGAGACACAAGACAGACTAGGCATCCTGACCCGCACACACAAAAACATGATGATGGTTACTATTCATGACAAAGACTCCGGTGAGACACATTCAGGGGAGTTGAACATAGGGCAGATTTTATTCACTCTTAATAAAACCCTCAAGAGAAGAGAAACCATTCAGTACTACCGGATGAAAACGGAATTCTATAAATAGGAGACAAAAGATGAAGTCAAAAAAGCCGATTAGATTCATCACAAACGACGGGCAGTCATTCCCGTGTAGGTGCATTAAGGAGACTATTAAATCGTACAGGATTCTGGTCTCTTTCACTCCCAGGAAGAAGGAAATAAGGGTGAGGAAAAAGAACTCGCATAAGCTGGTATACAACACAGGGGAGGTCTAGACTATGCAACCACGTCAATCCTTTGGAGCTTCGCAGGGTAGTACTCCTTACACTGCACAAAAGCCAAGACAGAGGGTAGCTAGCCAGCGCAGGAGAGGACCCACCGGAGTCGCATCTCTACGATACCTTCCGAGTGGGTTGTTCATCCAATTAGAAGCACCTTATAACAAGCCTTTCACGGAAGAGTTGAAGAAAAGTCTGCCCAGTAAGAAAAGAATGTGGGATAATAATGACAAATGTTGGTATGTTGTCAAGGATCAGTTTGACAAGCTGGCTCATCTCCTGGATAAGCACTACACAGAGACTATCTTGCTAGACTTCCCGGCGCAGGAGGTAGCCACGGACGCATGGTCTAAGTTGTATTTAGTAGAGAACGCGCCGATGGAGGCCGTGAGGTGTATGTATAAAGTACTCGCGCAGAAGCACCATCCAGACAGAGGTGGAGATGCCGAGAAGATGGTGGAGTTGAACACAGCTTATAGTGAACTATTAGGAGATTTGAAAGATGAAGATTAAAAAACTAGCCCTTTTGGGAGCTACCTTGAGTATGTTCACTCTCACTCCCTTGGCACATAGCATAGAGCCCAACCCGGCGCAGACGGACGTACCGCCGGAGATAGTACAAGGTGAATCCCGGCAGGTTTTACTAACCGCCACCTCGTCTTTCTACGCTGCCTCTGCGGACAGTACCATCTGCAAGGTTGCTTTTGACATTCAAGAAGACCAGGCGGATGTGAGTATCACCGGAGTTACTCCAGGTTCTTGCACAGTGTACTACTTCAACGATAATGTGTTATACGGGAAGGATTTATTCACCGTGGTGGGAGAGAGTCCAAGTGAAGAGTTCTCCCTGGTGCCATGTTATGTATTCTATAATTCACAGTATGTAAATCACTACTACACATCAGATGAGCAAGTTAAGGAAGACCTTATGGGAGTGCACTCTGACTGGGGATATGTCTACCAAGGTATTGCTTATTATGTGTATACAAAGAATAACTAAGGAGGGTGTTTAAAGATGTCTTATGACTTAGCTATGAAGGATACCAGTAAGTTGGTGAAGAAGCAGACTCTCGGGAATGGCAAAAAGCTGACTCTTAAGAGTACGCTACCGCAGAAACACACATCAGGTAAGACCTACATCTTGGCGGATATAAGTGGGAGTATGAGCGGGGATAGACTACACGAGCTCAAAAAAGCGCTCCACACTATATGGCGGCCCGGCATCCATGGCATTGCATTCGGCTCTATGGTGTATGACTTTACACAGGAAGATATAGACTCCTTGAGGGTGACCGGAACGACCAATATGCTGGACGCACTCCTGGCCGGGTGGGATGATGCCGCCTCGCACATGGTCTTGCTCACGGACGGGATGCCTGATCAGTCTGAGTCCACCATCCTCAATGAGGTGGGTATACACACAGACACACCCATAGACACAATCGGCATAGGGCATGGGTGTAATAATGACTTCTTACAGAGGATAAGTGAGATAACCGGCGGGAAGTTTAATTCAGTTAATGAACCATTAATGCTAACCGAAGTTATGGAAGATTTACTCCGTATAACAGAAGTTGGCACAAGTGGATGCATCAATTTATAAGGAGGTGTTAAAGTGTTCTGGTCTGGATTCGCGGCGGGGTTTATAATAAGCATACCATGTGTTATACTAATCCTGGGCTTATGTCAAGCCTCTGGAAGGTCTGGCCTAGAGATGGAGATTATGATACTAGAAGATAAAATAAAGGAGATAAAAAAATGCCTGAAAGAGTAAGTGTAAAAACATGTGACTTGGTGAGCGTACTCGGCGGATATACCCATAATATGTCCGCACGAGCCAAAGCCCTGGATGATACTTTTAAGAGCCAGAACACTATCCAGTCTTTTAAAGAGTTCCGGGAATTGGAAAGTGTATTCCAAGATGCATACGAGGCGGTACAGGCCGCGTGTCGGATGCTGGACAGGAGGGTTTAAGGATGATTACACATATAGACATTCCCGATAATATAGAAGAGGCAATAGCAAGAGTCGGCATAGAGCAGATATTTGAGAATTGGTATGCGCAGAAAAAAGGACAGGATAAGCAGGAAGTAGAGGAAAAGCCCACTATTGATAAATACCTCCTGGTCAAAGGCCGACACATAGAACATGCCCAATACTATAAACGCTTTATCGTTGCAGGAGAATTTGTTACTGAAACTTATTATTTTCAGACTGTGTTTGAAAACTCTGCGATTGCTGAGTTGGTTATCACACACAGAAGTAACAAGATATTTAATGTAACAAACACTCTCAAAATAGAGGAGTAAAAAATGCAAGTATCACTCCCCGATGCCACGCCCATCTCCGCATACAAGCCCACGAGTATGAATGTACTCGCATACGGGAGGTCAGGAACAGGCAAGACAGAACTCGCGGCCACATTCCCCACTCCCTGCTTATTCATAGACTCTGATAAGGGTATGCTCACCGTTAAGTCATCTCCCAGGATACAGAACAAAGATCAGATCTATTTCGTACCGGTGCAGGACAAACTCCCGGAGCAGAAAGACTCCCGACCTATGGGCTTTATCACTATAAAAGCGGTGTTTGACCAGCTCAAGGAGCACGGAAAGTATGGAGACTTCACCCCTAAGACAGTTGTGTTGGATACTCTCTCCTCAGCTAGTATGTTCTGCATGAAGCACGTTTTATTCAGCGCAGGCCACACAGGCCAACAGCCTACTCAGCCGGACTGGGGCACCTTCCGCCGAGCACTCATCGAGATTATAGAGACTGGTGTCGCTATGAACATTAACTTCATCTGCCTCGCGCATGAGCAGTATATAAAAGATGAGTTGAGTGGGAGAACATGGTGCTTACCAATGGTCAACGGAAAGCTCGCGTATGAGCTCGCCGGGTATTTTGATGAGGTATACCACATGGAGCCTAAGCAGCAGGGTGTCTCCACGAAATACATGCTCACCATCAAGGCGAGTGGACTCGTTACAGCGAAGAGTCGTCTTGACTTACCATCCCCTATAGACTCCAACTATGCCACCATCAAGCCAGCGTGGGATTTACTCCAGAAAGGAGACGCATAATATGACCCAGACAATAGACTACACTGATGAATACTACACCACAGATATATTCAACCATAAAGAGCACGCTCTTTTGGTTATAAAAGACAACCCCTTTTCTTACACGGCAGGGGACTACCTAGACATAGAAGGACAGTTTTATATAGTCCAAAAGGTTGCCGCAATTCCCAGCACTTTTACCATTATATACACACTGCTGAAGATCGTATAGAAGTATAATACCCCAAAACAGGAGGTTAAAAAGATGAGTCAGAAATAAACCCTACACATTAAGCACTACGCAATAAACACTAAACGCAAACCTAATAGGAGATTTTATTATGAGTCCAGTTATCGACCTGAACGTAGACTACTCAGACGTACAAGATGAGGATGTTTTCACCCCACTGCCAGCAGGCACTTACTCTTTCCGAGTACAGTCCGTAGAGGCCATGACCTCTAAGAAAGGCCGCCCGATGCTTCGGTGGACCTATGCCATCGTACACGAAGCCAAAGAATACAAACTCTCCTACTTCACTGTCCTACCCTGGATGGTAGACGGAAAGGTGGACACTGGTGGAGTAGGGATGCTCGTTTCCGCAACAAAAGCCGTGGGCCTGCCCTGGACCGGCCAGCAACTAGTCACCGAAGACTACCTGGGCGCGGAAGGCACGATGGAAGTTGTGCAGAAGAATAAACAAGTGCCTGGACCGGACGGGAAGTATATAGACGATCCGGACTCTGACGTTAAGGTGAATGATATTAAGAAGTTCATCTACTAACTTTTAACAATACACACAGGTGCGTGGCAGAGGTTAATAAATAACACAACATACCGGAAAAAACAGGAGATTAACACTATGGCAACAACTGAAACGATTGAAATTATGTCCAAAGGCACCTTGGTAGGCTCATTCA
>Ga0207997_1000296_pt1 | contig 25196 bp, 38 predicted proteins | sample AntAceMetag02UKN_FD_184777 | JGI IMG/M metagenome (GOLD analysis project Ga0207997, IMG submission 184777) | Saline lake microbial communities from Ace Lake, Antarctica - Antarctic Ace Lake Metagenome 02UKN (SPAdes) (version 2) | ecosystem: Environmental > Aquatic > Non-marine Saline and... | reverse complement strand
TTCCCACCACCCGTTAACGACGCAATAGACTGGATGGATGATGCCCCCGGACGTTCACGCAATGCGGTAAGGGCAATAGAAGAGATTGACGAAATGGCCACCGCGCCTTCGACTTGTGGCAGTTGCTCATCACTCCACGAAACAAGGCCATCCGTCTCGTTGTAGTAATCCGCCTTAGCCCATGCAGCCGATAGTTCTTCGGCGTAGATGCGGGCTTCATCCATGTCCATATTAGCAGCCCGAACGTCGTTTTCGTCGTATCGTCCTAGCTCCAGATTCCCAGTCAGGTCTGTCATCGCAACATACGTGCCGGAGGTTCCTGTTGTGACATCAACGGCAACGCCATTGCGGTAGAGCTTCAGACCACTAACATTCCCGGACCCGTCGTACGTTGCGTGCCACAACACCCACACATCATCGTCAGCGGCATACGAGTTGTCCGTCGTTACTTGGATGTAAGCATTGGACGCAGACGGGTCGAGTAACCGCCAGATAATGTTATCGCCACTGCCTGTGAACAAGAAGTATTCACGATTGGCTGCGTTATCGGGGTACTTGCATATCCACCCTTCAGATGCGCCGATTCCGTAGTCCCTGTATTTCACCCATGCCCTAACTGAAAACGCTACATCATCTGTCCCATCTCCAAACGAGAAATCCGCCGGACTGAGAAGGTTGATGTAGTCGTTCGCGCCGTCGAAATCTTGAGCGTTAGCAATCTGTCCAGTCGTTATGACGGCAGGTTCTCCTGCCCCCTTCTTCGTTCCGTCGTTACTGTTCGATGTTGAATCCTCAATCGTGGAAGTCGTAAGATCAGCCATGTGGAAGACGCCCCTGGCTGCTGTCCTCCAAACCTCAGTACGTGCGCCAATGTCGGCGATGTACGTTGTGTTATCTGCATGGTCTACATCGTAGTATAGGTAGAGCGTGGTCGTCCCTGATGCTGAAAGGACTAGATCTGACTTGGATGCCCACAGCCACGCTATCTCGTTGGCGTCGTCCCATTTTTCAATCTCGGCATAGATCTCTGTTGTTCCGTCTGACTTGGTGACTGCGATCTTAAAACGATTAGCATCCGCCGTGAGCTCATCGAAGACGCAACTAATGTCTTTGCTTCCAGTACCGGAAGAAGTTGACAACTTCAACAGTGTAGCGAAGTGAGTAAGATCGGAGTCGATGTTAGTATTCGACACCGTGATCTCTAACCGCTTATCCCACCCGCTCAACCACGCCATACGCTATATCTCCTGTCTGCCACAACCATTAGATGCTTCCGATTGTCTCTTTCAATCTTTCGGCAATCTCTCCAATGCGTTCTTGATTTCCCAGCCTCCATACACCGGGCTCGATGGTTTCATTCAGTGCGGCTGCATAGTCGCGGAACTTGAATCCGCTACCTAGAACCTTGTCAGATGGCTCCCACTGGCTTTCAACCCCAATAGCGTCACTTAGTATGACTCCATGCAAAGAAGTCGATAGGATGCGCTCGCACTTGGACGCCTCTCTCAATACGTGTTCAATGCCGCCACGCACGTCAATCTTGTGATAACCTGGATACTCTCTATCCTGATGCACGTAGTGTGGGATGACGCCCATCTCGTATTGCTTCTTCTCATTCGGATTGAACAGAGCGAGCAATAGACCGAGATCGCCAAATAGAATCGGCGAGCCTGTTACCATGATTCTCTCTGCGGTCAACGGACCTCGCAAGCCGAGTATCTGCGCACCTGCTAAATCCCGGCGTTCGTGGTTTTCGTTCATCATACCGGCTGTGAAGATGATGCCCTTGAAGTCTTTGGGAATCAGTTCAACAATCGATCCACACCCAAACATCTCGGCTTCCTGGGGCCGCGCCCACTCTATTTGCACATTAGTCAACTTGTGCAGAAAGTAAGGTGTCAGCCAGTCGCCAAAGTTCCGTGTTGAGTTAGCCCACTCCGTACCCCTAAACCAATGGGTCTTCATCCGCGCCCCCTTGCATCTCTTTCAATTCGTCGAGGATATTCCCCCGCGCCCAGTCGCCTATCTCTTCATCAGTCATCCCTTTGACTTCATCAGCCAACACAGAGCCCCTAACCTTCTCCGCAAGCTCTGTATCTGATTTGTGGTATGTTGACATCAACTCCCACACATGAGACAAATCCGCGCCCTTGATCACCAGCGTGATAGGCTCGCCTTGAACCGGCCCCACTCCCTGAGAAGTGAAGATGTCCATATTCACCTGCGCCGTTCTCTTACGTATTGACTTCGCAGCTAGAGTAGAATTTAGGACAATGTTGCATTCGGCATATACCCTACTCATGATCCCTCCGGGAAGACTTCTTTCTGCCTTGCTGTAAACCACAGTTGGATACCTTTAACCGCTTCTGCTGGTGTAGCACCAGCGGCAAGTTGGCTTTCTAACGCCCGCGCAGTATCACCCTGTCCAGTAAGCCTTTCAGTCACCATCAACTGCTTGACCGTTTGCAGATTGACTTGCTTGTAATGATCAAGGACTAGCGTGCAATCGACGAAGATCTCAAATCCCGCTGCGCGTATTGCATCACAGAGAATGTAGTCCTCAGTAGCCAGCACCTCCGTTCTGTCTTCGCTCATATTGAGTCTGAACGTGCCAACTGGGATTGTCTCCATCACATGTCGCTTGATGAGAATTCCAGAATTGCCAACACGATCACACGGACGCAAGCCCTTGAATCCAGTAGTCGGCTGCACGTATCTAGCCGGGGGCTCAGTTGCCGTGATGTCTGTTGGGTTGTCGAACTGCTTCGCCAATTCGCCAGCAACATGCTCCCCTCCCTCTCTTACACCAACACACGGCATCGGCCCAAACTTCCGATCCCATCTCAATCCAAGTGGTATAACGACATCAACGTCATGGGCTAACAATCTGTCTATAGCATCAGACGGCAAATGTTCATCGTCATTGATTGTGAAAAAGTAATCACAATCGCTTTCGAGAAACAGTTTGTGTAGTACGTTGAAAGCTATCTCCAACGGACGAATTCCTGTCGCCTCCATGACGGTGATGTCGTACTTACCCTGCAAGTGCCCATTGTGATACCAATCACGTACACGAAAGGCCAGGCCCGTTCCAATGGTTCCGAGATTCGGGATACCGATAAAGATCTTAGGTTTCATCACGCCTCCTATCTCCGCCTACGCCTGCGCCGCAATCGAAACAGTGACGTTGCCAATAGCAAATACTAGCTGGTCTCCGTCTTCGATCTTCTTGGACGTTGTAAGTGATCCTGAAGCCGTGAACTTTCCGTCGCCTTCCGTTGTTGTTGTAGCGATTGCCATATGCGAAACCGTGCCCCAATTCCCGCCACTAGCTGCCGGGAATTCCAGCGCAGCCGTGTTTGAAATCGAGCCTGCCACTGCATCGCTACCACAGGTAAGCGTCACCCGCGTATACGACCACGTAACTGCCATCTCCGAGGTACACTTTGCGGTATCGCCCGGATCTGAATCGCAACACGCGCCCCAAATAGCATCCGTCTTGAACTCTGCTGTGAGAATCTGATTCCTCAAAGCCGTAGTAAACCCACTAGCCATTTCAATCACCCCTCTACTTGATTTGTCTCGTTATCAGCGTGAACCCTGTCACACTGGCCGATCCTGCCTTCATCGTGATCGCCATCGTTGGAGGTGTTCTGTAGTCCCCAGCGTTTTCGACCGCCATCGTTTGATAGGCCGCAACTACGTTATAGGTATCTGTGTCTTCCGCTGCATAGGAGAACGGATCTTGCGCAATCAATGGCAATGAGAAGAAGCCCTTCGATCCGCCGATGATGCGCTTCAGATCCGTCTTGCCCTTTAACCTCACGGTGTAGGTGTAGAGTGGTTCCTTAGTGAACACAAGCGCCACGTCTTCAGGATGCCCGTCTTGGTCAAGGAGTATCTGCGAGAACGTCTTGGTAATGCTCTGCAATGTCTCAGGCGTTGTCGAGTCAATCACTACAAGATCTAGAGTAATCAGCCGTGCATCGAGATCCGAGGCGAATAGATGCACACCGTTTCTGCCTGGAATCTTTACAGATTGATCACGAGTCTGTGGCAATACCGGCTCTTTGAACTCAGGCATCAGCTCAACGCCTAACGCAGTATTCGCCGTGCCGCCTAATGTAAATCGCAGAATGTCACTCACTGCGCACCCCCTCAGACCGTAGCCGTGATTGGAATAGGTTGTAGTTCTCGCGTGCAATTAATTCGGCGTCTTGGTCAGACCTCACGTTAAATACTGCCCCTTCGTTCATTCCGCGCATGTCAATCGTCACATTCCCGGCAGCGGCAAGAGCTGGTTGCTGTGGTGAAAGCGCGTCAACAATGCCTGCGCCAATCTTCCCGAGTACGTTTCTCGTCAGTGGCAGATATGCCTCTTCCACGCCGCGCTCTGCTATCATGTGAGGTGGGAGCATCGTCGGTTCAGTGAACACTGCGCCCTCTCCAAAGCCCGCGAAATAAGCACCTGCATCCAAGATAAGGGCTTCACCCGCCGCAGTGGCCGCAGCAGCACCATGCCCGGCGGCTAGAGGCCCAGCCCATGTGGCATTCAATGGGATCAATGCCGCCGCTCCGTAAGCCAAAGCCTTCGCACCCTCTACGGCGGCAAGAATCCATAGCTCCTGAGCGGCTGCTTTTACTGCAAGACTAATCATCTCCCACAAGACTTCGCCAATGGTCTTCTGAGCATCCTCATACGCCTGAATCTCGTCCGCCTTGGCTTCCTCCACATCATCGCCTAGATCTGTGATAGCTCGCGTATATCCGCTCTCAATGTCCTCTCGCCGCCGCGCATGAGTAGTTGCAGCATCTACCAGGCGCTCTTGATACCGCGCTTCGACACGCGCCCGGCCGTCATAATCGTCTGCCTCCAACGCCGCGACATCGCGCCGATGATCTGTGTTGATGTCTTCCACTTTACGGTCGTAGGTAAGTTGGGTAGATGCCATGTCGTCTTGATAATCGCCGGAGAGGTCTTGCGATTTCTCTTCATAGGTTTCCTGAATGTCAAGCATTGTTTCAGCATGATCTTCGGCGGCCTGTTCCTTATCGCGGTAGTAGTCGAAGACACCTTGGAGCATGGAGCCCAATGTGTCTCCAACGAGATCGGATAGCGCACTCCAAGTGCTAGAGAGCGAATCAGTAACAACTTCGGCGGCTTCCTTCGCTCGTTTGTTCATGTCATTCAGGGTTTCAACCGCAGCATCAGCCATTGTTTCTACTGTAGCAACAACCTCTGGAGTTCCGTCCGCAATACCATTGCCGAATCCTTGTGTGAAGTCGTTTCCAAGTCGATATGCCTTCTTCGATGGAGATTGCGCATCAATGCCAAAGCTCAAGCCGTCAATAGCAGCTTCTCCAAATTCTGAGCCAGCAGTGAATGCACCCTCTTTCCCGTCATCAACTCCGCTTGAGAATCCTCCAGTGAATGATTCAGCAAGCTCATTTCCGGCAATCTCCATCTCCTCAGCAGTCATCCTCGCGCCTTCTATTGCCGATTCTCCAAGTTCTTGCCCTGCATTTTGCGCAGTACCCTTTTGGGCGTCTAGCCCGTCAGCGTATGCCTTAGCTGAGTCTTCTCCAATGCCAAGCCACGTCTTAAGGAGATCCGGCATCCACGATGTAAGCGAATTGATAAGACCATCCCACGCGCCTTTGAACCAATCTACTACAGTATCCCAAGCAGATGAGACTCCATCTCTGATAGCATGAGCCATCCTAACACCGATGTCCCATAACCCAGTAACATCTAAGATGCGCTCGATGCCTTCCCAAATGCCAGCAATGAAGTCCTTGAAGTCTGTCCATGCCTGGGACCAATCGCCGCGCAGCAATGATGAGAATATGTCAAAGATGTCCGCTATCCCACCAATCGCAGTCGTTACAATGATAAGCAAGACATCGAAGATGCCTTTTACAACATCGCCAAACGTCACAGCAGACTCTCCGGTCATTCCAAACGCTTCTCGTATTCTAGCAGACGCATCCTGCATCGCGGCCCACAGGTCAACTGCCGCCGCCTTCAAGCTATCCCACGCAGCAACAATCCCAGCGCCATGCTCTTCAACAGATGCCTTGATGCCTTCCCATGCTTCAACAGCTTTGTCCTTGATCCATATAAACGCAGATACGATTTTATCCTTGGTCTCATCTGAAATTGGTAGCGCATTCCATAGAGTGGTCATGGCTTCTGCTATGAACTTGCCAGCCGCCGCCACAATGCCCTTAATGTTTTCCCATGCCGCCGCCCAGTCTTTCTGGTATACGTTCTTCAGGAAGCTACCAATTCCACTGAGAATGTCCCATAGGCTTTGGATGGCGCTATTCAACAGCGGGTGCTCGTCTGCCCACTCGCGTATCTTGTCTTTGACGTGTCCTATTACCCCAGTAAGCCCGCCCATCTCGTCAATCCAGTTAGTGATCCCGTTTACCAATGGGATGACGCGATCTTGCAGGAAGCTCTGAAGTATAGGCATCATATCTGTGCCAATTGTCACCAAGAGCAATTCGAGCGACCCTTTGAGGATTGTCCACTGGCCCCTCAGAGTGTCTAACATTTCCGCTTGCTGGTCGAACGCCTTCGTTGTTCCTGTGATTTCCTCTGTATACCTAGCGAGTTCCTCAGATCCAACACCAAGCAAGTTGCTAAACTGTTTGACTGCTCCTGTGCCAAAGATGGTCGCCATTGCATTAAGCTGTTCTTCCTGTGTCAAACCAGCGAAGGCTACCTCAATCTGTGCCATCGCGCCTTCTAGTCCGACGAAGTTGCCCTCTGTATTGAACATAGAGATGCCGAGGTTGTCCATCATCTCTGCCGCTTCAGTAGTTGGCCTTGCTAGTCCTTGCAATGATGTCTGTAGCGCTCTCGTCGCAATTCCACCTGTTAGACCAGCATCTCCGAGCTTGCCAACCGCTGCGACTGTCTCTTCAACAGACATGCCCATAGCATGAGCAATCGGGGCGAAGAACTTCATGGATTGAGCAAGGCTCTCTACGGTTGTATTGGAACTAGACGCGGTGGCTGCCAGCAGATTCACAACCCTGTCTGCATCTGCCGCTTCTAGTCCCATCTGACGAATCGTAGTCGCTGTGATTCTTGCTGCTTCTCCAAGCTCCATCGTCTGCGATTCAGCAAGGGCGACAACACCGCCCATCGCAGATATGATCTCATCTGCCTCGAACCCAGCACGTCCAAGAGCTTCCATTCCAGCAGCAATGTCTGTCATCGTCTGGGCCGTCTCAAGCCCGAGCCGTTTTGCCTCATCGGTTAGAGCATCAAACTCTTCAGCAGTAGCCCCGGTGATGGCTTTCACCTTCGCCATAGCAAACTCGAAGTCCGCAGCGGCCTTTATAGACTTGACAAAGATCGCACCTGCGGCAACAGCGATGATGGCAAAAGCGACTTTGGCAACCCGCCCAATCTTCCTGAACACATTGCCAATCTTGGTCCCAAAGGAAGCACCGGCAGCGTTAACTGCCTTCAGATCAGCGATCGCCTTCGCTTTGTTTATCGAGATTGTGCCAAAGAGCCGGAAAATCTCAATAATGAACCTCCTTTGTATGACAGATAGCCATAAACTCCTCGACAGTCTTATCGTGCTTCTTGCTATTACAACTATGGCATGACAGCGTTATGTTCTCTATGCCGTTTGCGCCGCCGCGAGATAGAGGAATCATGTGATCTTCTGTAGCTGTTTCTACATCTAGACGGCATCCACAATAGACACATAGCCAACCAGCGTCATCGCACACAGAAAGGAACTCTGCATAAGAGTGACTGCCATCTGCATTGGCTTTCATAGCCCTGCGCTTGTTCGTGTTCTCTTTCCAGAACGCTCGTATGCGCTCTGGATGTTCTTTCTTCCACCTGTCGTGGTATTCTTTACGCTTCTCTGGATTGGCATCAAACCATCTCTTGCTGTTCTCAGCGCATCGTTCTTTGTTATTCTCATACCATCGCTTAGTCGCTGCGCTGGCCTTCTCGCGATTGTTCTCACGCCACCGCTTCCCAGCAGCTAATACAACAGCGCGCGCTTCTGGATTGTTCTTAACCCGATCAGTGGCTCTGTCAATCTGCTCTTGTCTGTATTCTGGATGGGTATGATAGTAATGTTTACCTCTACACGAGATAGAGCAATAGCGCGCTCTTGCGGTCTTTGCTTCAAACATATCTCCGCAGAACTCACACGCTTCCGCCACCATTTACATCACCTACCCCAGTGGATTGAACTCTTGATTGCCAGCCTTTATGAAGAACTCAAGCTCTTCGTCTGAGATCTCAGGCAGCCCCGGATCTTCTCTCTCAACTGGCACACCTGATAGCTGCGCGAACCAGTTGTCAAATGGAATCACTTCCCTCCGTGTCTTGTCCACAACAGTTGGCACATTCGCCCGATAGCTCCACAATGCCTCACGTCTGAATTCCTCAAGCAGCGCCTCTGATATAATACGCGCTTTCTGCAATAGCTCTGTGTAGCTTAGTCCGTCTCCTCCGCTTGCGAGGTGTCGTCCGATGACGTACTCGTTGGTCCATCCGTATCGGTGTTGGAGTCGGTCGATTGTTCGCCCCAACGCTCCCGCAGGGTCTGTGCCAGTGGATGATTCGTCAGCGCCTTGCTCTGGGAGAAAAAATTCCGCACGTCCGGGTGATCTGCCAGCATTTCCAGCAAACGCACCTCAGAGCCAAGCGGGAATACAGAAGGATCGCGGATGGTGCCTTCGTTGGGATCTTTCGCACCAGCTTTCGCAAGCTTCTTTTCTGCGTCTTCAAATGGTATCCCCGGCTTCAATCCAATGGCACTCGCCATAAAGCGCACAATTTCGTCCATAGCATTCGGCATGAAATCAATTAGAAAGCCCACCAACGCTTGTGGCGTAAGTTGGTTCAACGATGTCATCCGCAAATTGTCAACAGAGCGTGACACTTTACGCACAATCAATGCCAGCCTTTCGATATCCATCAACCCTAGGCGACGGAGAGGATAATCTTTCCCCTCCACGCCTGTCAGGATAGGGGGCTCTCCCAAGAGAACCCCGGTTCCTTTATCACTCATTGCGCCCCCTACTTAATTCCAATCCACGCCTCAACAGGCGCATAGGCCATCGTCAATCCGTCAGCCGGATCGAACGAGCCTTCAATCAACATAGACAGCACCGTCTCGCCAGGATACTCACCTGGAATCGTTACCGGATCAGGAGCGGGCAAGCAGTTCTTCACGATGTAGACAATGTATGGATTCGTGTAGCTTTGATTGCTCAACTCGCACACCAGCGCCACGTTATCCCAGTAGTCGGTTGATTCGATGCACCCTGGCGTAATCACCGTGTACGCATCATCGCTGTCGGTCGAGTCATAGGTGTAGCTCGCCGACACTGTATCAGTGTTCGCAATTGAGCCAGCAGAAATCTCCAAGACCACTTGGAAGTCAAGCGTAACGGTAGTCTCAGCCTCAGTGATAGTCGTAGGCGTTCCTGCCGTCGCTCGTGTGCAGTAGATTGTGCCAGCAGAGCTGGACGCATCTACATCAGCCGTTCCATAGGTAGCCGAATCAATACACGCAGCAAGGCTCGTTGCCGTTGCCGTATCCGATCCCGAACAGTCGTACTGGTTCGTTGATAGGCTTTCAGTTGTGCCTGCTGTGTAAGTTGTGCCGCCGACTACAACCTCATCACCAGTTGTAGAACTTGCCAGCGCGATTGTATCGACCATCGCATAATCCGTGTCGAGCGTGGCCTTGTCTGGAATAACCCCGCCTCCGGTTGTTGCATACCACACGCTGAGCGTCGATTCATCAACAGCCCCGCCAACCGTTCCACCACCTAAGCCAACTCCGTCAGTGATCTCTGCGCCTGTGTTAAGCAACTCACCCTGTACACCAGTTGGCGTCTGATCGTCAGAATCGCCGCCAGGTACAGACCATAGCATGTGATTCGGCGTGTGCTCGAACAGATTGATCTTCATCGTCGGTTTGCACGAATTGACCACTCGATGATTCTTGATCAACCCGAGAGAACCATCTGGCTGAATGTCAAACGCTTCCATTCCCCAGCTAAATTCCGTCCCACCCTTTGTCGCTCCTAGCAATGTGCCAGGAGTTGTCAAGTCGGTAAAGTTCCGATACAGCTTCCCCGGTCCTCGCAGATATCTCTGATAGGACGCCGCTGTCAAGCCTGTCTGTAAATTACAACTGGCCATCTAAATCACCCCACAATAATGTTTGTTGTATCTCTCGCCGCTCCTATGGAGACGTCCCACTGAGTCGCGTAGTGCCACACCTTGGCATTATCCGTTGGGATATAGCCGCCTGAGAACCAGTTAATCGTTCCTACCGCTTCGTCATCCGCTGTCGTGTATCTGTGTTCCTGTAGCAATATCTTCACGCGGTCGATGGCTGAGTCAGCCGTTGCCGGGCTATCTCCGTAGTAGTACAAGTCGAGATAGTATGTATGTATTCCACGGAACAGATTGCCGTTAAGCGACAGCCTGTGCCAGAAGTAAGGCATCGTCGGATCTTCCGTGGCCATCACACGCCAACATAACACAGGATCACCTAGAAGACTCTTAATCGTGGCGTCAGAGGTTATCCGTAGGTTTAGATACGTGATGATCGCTTGCCCTGTTTCGACTGCCACTAGAACCACCTCTGCGCTAACTTAGCCAACATCGCGGGCTTCGCTTGATCCAATGATCTTTTCAAGTGCGGACGTCCACCCTTAGACTCAGGCTTCTTCTCAAGCGGTAGCGCATACTCGCTATCAGAACCAACCTGAATCTCTGAAGGGCTTATCTCCTTCACTCGATAGCTGCCTCTCAAATGGCCGAATCTATCGTGCGCTGGGAACTGCCCTGGAGCAGATGCCGTGTAATAACGATTCGTCTTCGGCACCCTGTATCTGTGCCCTGTTCTTGGCCCGCCAGCACCAGTCAGATTCTTAACTACCTGATTTCGCCCGACATCCGCAGTAGCATGTAACGCCTTTGTAGACGCCGCGTTCAGCACGATAGTCACTGCCGGTAGGTTGGAAACGAACAGCTTGCTCATACCGTCTCTCCTGTGTCCTCAACCAGTAGCGTCGTCGCTATCCCTTGCCCGTCTGCATTGACCGGGCTTGACCTCGGCTTGTAGATCTTCCCTTCGTTCGGATGCCCGTCTGTTGCCCAGACAAACCTCGAAGTCCCTAGTCCAATCGTCGGCCTATCGTAGAATCGGAACTCGTAACGTATCACTGCATCCAGCTCACAGCCATATCGCGATACAGCCTGAGCGGGGCTAATCGACACCGCTTCACACCATCGTGTCTCGGTTGCCGAAGTAGCCCACGCCACACCACCAGCCGCTTGCGGCGTGTCCTTGCCCGTGTCGATTCGTATCCTTTGGTCTGCGTTCATAGCCCTGGGCAGAACCGCAGATGCCTAATCAAATCCCAGTTCTCATTCATCCCCGACTCCTCAGACTTCATCGAGACGTACATCTTTTGCCCAACGCCAGCAGGCGCGTCCATCATCAGCGCAGAGCGATTCCTGAAGTGCCGCCTGATGTATTGGTTGATCCACTGATTCACGTCTTCGGGTATCGTCATTGATACAAGCACCTGTCTCGCAAGCAGCTTGTCTTCATCCGAGCTGGTCACTGTGATGTCATCAACATAGCCATAGCGCCGTGTGAACGTCACAGTGCCGCTAGAGTTGGTTGCGAGCACACCGGCAACCCCAGTCGCACCCCAAGTGCCTCCAAGCGTCGTTGAGTTGACATAGGCCACGAAGTTATCAGCAGTTAGTATGTCGGTAGCACCCAAAGCGAAATACAACTCATCCTCATCAGCCGTTGCCTTGCATGTGTACTGCTTCCCATTGACCACGATATAGTCATCAGCGACAACACCATCGAACACGACAGTCGGGTTAAGCTCCTCGAACGGGTTGTTTAGATATTCGTCCGCTCTTCGCTTTGCGCCGTTGAAGATCTCCTGCAACAGCGTGTCGTGATCTGATCCGTCAACGCCACAATAAGACCGCACCGAAGCCGATGAGGTTGCCCATGTGATGCCGTCGTATACGGGGCCGTCAGCCATCGCTACTCCTTACCTCTTCGGAATGCCAATTGGCCCTCTGCCTTTCCCAGTCCCGCGTCCCTTACCCTTACCGCCTGAGTTGATCTTTCCACCTGGACATTTAGCCATCTCTACTCCTCAATCTCTACGTAGTCTTTACCCTGCTGCACGTAATTCTTCCCGTTGGAGCCTTGGAAGATCTTCTTATGCCCTGAGTATCGAACTGGCGTCATACGATTCTCCGGCTCTTCGATGATTCGATTCGCCACACCATCCTCGATTAGTCGTTCGCCAACTTCCCTCTTCACGATCGCTATATCGCCAGCATCGTAGTCCTTGCCTTTGATGGGCATTCCCTCGGTCAGTACCACTTTCATATCACACCTCCAAGCAGAACAGGGCCACCCCTCGTAAGAGGGGCAGCACCCCCAAGGAGGCGTCGATGGGTTCCCTGTTCATATTGCTCCTAGAATAAGTAGCCAAAGACATCAACCTGCAACGTCGAGTCTGCCGTTGTGCATCCGACTGTATTGTGCCAATTGAGAACCTGCGTAGTCGTCCCCATAACACCGGGAGTAACTAGCGTTAGCAGATCCCACGTTGATGTGCCAGTTAGCACCATTGAGATATCTGCACTGGTAACAAGATCCGTCGCTGTGTCAAACCCGATATTGCTTGTCGCGTCAGTCCCTTGATCTAGGTTCTTGTTAGCAGACCTGATAACGATCCTCGTGATGATGCACGAGCTACCAGTTGGCACGGTATAGAGCGCCGTAGTCGCAACATCGTTCACGTCTACCTCTACACTACCAAGCAGAGCGTCATAGCTCGTAGGCACCGTAGAAGACAGCGAGCCTGTCACAGCAACATCCCCAACAAGAGAAAACCCGCCAGCAGCTGTCCACGTTACAAGATCCGTCGATCCTCCGACATGTGTAATCGTTAAGTTGCCAGTCGTGTCAGCTACCGCTAGCTTGGTATAGATCGCATTGCTGAATCCGAAACGAATGTCTGGTGCTTCAGAGCTTACGAATCCAGCACTTAGCAGCCTAACAGACGTACTGCCGTCCAGTGCCGCAGTCGTTCCATTGGAATCGAAGTTGCCGACAAAGCTAAGTGAGTCAGCCGTCCACGTAACCGCCGGAGCTGAGCCTGTATGCGTAATCGCTGTAATGCCCGTTGTGATAGTGGTAGCAATCTGCATGTACTCAGTAGCGTTCAGCCCGAAACGGTTAGCTGGAGATTCGAGGCTAGTGAACCCTGCGCTCACATTCCGCACGGATGTACTGCCATCGAAGAGCATCGTCGCCCCATCGAAGGCTGCATTGCCAGTTAGCCCAAGATCGCCGACGATATCTATGCCGGCAAACGTCACCGTGCCAACTACCGTTACATCCCCCCCGATATAGAGATCATCGAAGTAGTTTGTCTTCGCCAGCCCGCCCATTCCCAATCCAACCACAAGGAGGAAGAGGATCGATAGTACTGCTAGTTGCTTCTTCATTCTCACCACCTCCTAAAGTGGGCGCTCGTAATACACAGTCACTAGCGCTTTGCCAGTGGTAGGCACTGTGCTCGTATGGGTGAAGATTGCCGAGACAACAACATCCGCAGTCGGCGTATAGTCGAGCACGTTCGTCTCGTTGATCTCTTCATTGGCAACAGTCGGACGCCCATCCTCGATAAAGTAGTCAGTGTCTGTTGGGATGCCAACGACTAGCGCATTATTCGCCCCGCCATCGAAGGCAGTCACTTTCCACAGCCTACATCTAAGAAACCGTGCGCCTGCTGGGATAGTTCCGATTGCAACCGTCCCCGTGCCGCCTACTACATCCGTGTATTCAATCAACTCAGAGAGCTTGCCGTCACCCGGTGCCCATGGACATGGATCTCCAGGGCTTGCGATGTTATGAGGTCTCAATATGTCTACCATGATTCCTCCCTATGCCGAAGTATCGGTGTAGGCGACAGCCTGACCAACAGGGCCATAGCCAGCCATTGAACGCTCAAGAACTGCGCACGTATAGACATCCGTTTCAATGCTTGCGAACACGCCTCCGATGTGTGTGAAGTCGTTATCTCGGTCGAGATCTTGGACGTACACCTCAAAGTCTGCCATCTGAATAAGGTCGGTAACAACGAGCGTCGCCGCGTCTGACTCAGTGATGTCAAAGGCTCCCGTTCCGTTGTCAGCACAAAGCACTTGACGATCGCCGCCACCGGGCTCGGTGCAAGTAAGCGTCACCGTTGCAGTATCAGCAGTAGCCAGCATCCCAGGCACACCATACGTTGCATCGTTGATACAAGCAGCCAACGAAGTGGCGGCTGGGTTATCGGTCGTGTTAAGGAACTCACGATCTGGCAAGCTCTGTGCCGCCGCTGCCGTATACGTCAAGGCAGTCCCCGCTGTCAGAGTACCTTCACCGTTGAAGTAATACGGCGTCAAGATCAGCGTGTCTGCCACTTGAATCGTATCGCAGACCACCTGCGCCATCGTTACCTTGATGCCCTGCGCCATCGTGATTGTCGAGCCAAGCGCCGACGCTCCAGATCCAGCTGCGTCAGTGGCCTCATTGACTACGAACGTTAGCGATTCACCGTCATGTTGACCTCGTGCAATCGCAGTAAACTTACCCTTGGCGAACGTATCCATGCGGAAGTGTTCGCCGCTGATGCCAGTGCCACCCACTTGCGGCTTGACAGCGCAATCTACCTTTACAGCTTCTCTAATCATGTGCATATTAGTTCTCCTCTCCCGCTAGGGATTGACTTCTCTCTATGCTACGTCCGTAAGCTGAATGAACGGGCTCACAGTATTCGTGCCATCCCGCAGCGTAAGAACGCTCGTGATCCACGGCTTTGCATCGTCGTAATAGCTGATCTTCAACGTCTCTTCACCCTTCTTGAAGCCAAGGATGCCCATGTCGCTCTTGAGCGTTGCTCCCATTCCAGGCTTACGCATGTAATAGTCAAGGTTGATCAGCCGCATGTCGCCTTCAGTGCCCATTGGCGGGCTGATCTCGTTGAAGAACACGGGGATGCCGCCCAACGTCGGTGCAGGGATTCCCTCGCGTGCATTAGATGCCCACATCAACTGACCAGCGCCGTTAGTCATAAACATCAGCTCAGGGAGCATCGTCACTTTCTGGCATACCCACACAAACTTACCACCGCCATTAGCCATAGCTCTGGCTAGCATGTAGACCATATCGGCATACTGGAATCTGTCGGCTGTCTGCCGGGCAATGTCAATCATCGCAGGACTAGACGCAAAACCCTTGAACTCCCCAGCGCCAGTACCCGTCTGAATCTTATCGTCACGCTGTGAAAGGATCGCGCCATTGATAAGCGGCTGCATCATCGAACCCATCTGTGGCGTGTTCGCCTGTGACTCTTCTGAAACCGTCCAGAATACACCTGTCTTCTCAGGCTTGAAGCCCACCTTTATGAGAGTTGGATATTCGGTCTCGGAAAGGTTATCAAGCTCTTTAGACGAATAGACAGCAACACCACCATAGATGCCCTTTGTTCCAGACTGATCGAATGCGTTGAACGTGAATTCTGCATTCGGGGGATCTGTCTCAGGTAGGTTGCGAATCATCGAAGACAACCATTGCTGATCTGGCGGAATCTGTAGAAGCTCGTTCGAGTACTGAGGACGCATCCAGAAGCCGCCACCAATGCCCGTGAGCGTGCTAAGTCCACGCCGCTCAACTTCGCCTGCGTGCATCTTGCGTAGACGCTCAGGCACTCCCATACCACCGGCTCCACACGAACGAACTTCAGCGATCATATCGTCGAAACCACCAGGCTCGTTGCCATAGCCGTAGTCTTCCTCGCGTGTTTCAGCAGCCACAGCACCGGGCGCTCGCTGTTCCTGAATCGCAGCTGTCAAACGCTCTTCGGACTTGGTCAGCTTCTCTTCCATCTCTTCGTAGTGTGCCGTCGCATCGCCTGTGATCTCTTGGACGCGCCGCTCTACTTCTTCTTTCACCGTATCGGGAACTCCCTCAAGCACATCAGCAACACCCTTGAGCTGTACTTCCACTCGCTCGAACATCTTCTCCTGATCCGTTCGCTCTTCGTTCTCTGCCATTCTACTCACCCCTCAACCTAGATATTCTTCCTATCTGCGTCTGGATGCCCTGCAAGTGGTTTCCCGGCTTGCCTTGCGGCTCCGTTCGAGTGCCTTCCAGCGGCTCAAGGAGTGCGTCTATTCGATCCATCTGCGTTCTCATGCCATCAGGAATAACTATCTCCTGTGGCTCTTCAGTTCTTACGCTAGTCATATCAATCGTTGCTTCGCTCGCTGATGCAAAGTTCGCTGTCACGGGTGATACCTCGTAGGACTTCACCTCGCGGAAGTGAGGAACTTCTACACCGTCGCTCTTCTCTATCTTGATCTTGTCTGGGATCTTGCCGAATGAGTGGGACATCTCAGTGATGTATCCCTTCTTCATCCCGCTATTTATCTCAGCTCCACGCTGCACATCAAGGTCAAGCTGTCCCTTAACGTGCAACCCCCTCTCATCCTCTGTCACGATAGCGCGGCCAATCGGCTCATCAGGCTTGTGCATCCAGACAATCGGAAGCCATCCCTTGCGCTCCTTGATCGTCTTCGTGAACGCGCCACGATCAAATACCGTGCCATGAGAATCGACCACTCCAAACACAGAAGCATATCCCTCGAAGCTCCCCGGCTCGCCGTCTTCTACCGCTCTCACCTCAAACGATCTTTCTGGATTCATGGCTCACCCCCTAAGACTCCCACACCCACACGATGCACGAAGCGTAGTTGTTATCCGCCTTGCTCGTGACCGTGATAAGGTATGATGTTGATTGCTTCATCAGGAAGTGATTCCCCGGCTCGCCGCGTAGTTCCACCTTATTCAGAATATCCGTTCCGCCTGTGTAAGTACCTCCATACTCAGCGGCCACGGCGTACTCATCTGGATAATCGCTCTGGCGACTACGCCCGAACAACACTAGCTCGGTGCCCGCTGCACCTATTGTCACGCCAGCCGTCACTGTCACATTGCACACAGAAGCAGATGACACATCCTCTGCCAACCAATACGAGCCCGTCGCCGGTGTCGTCACAACGATCTTCATCACGTCGGCAATGTCGAAATCGGCGTCGAACAGGGATCCTCTGTGGCCGCTGTCTTTAATCGAATAATGCTGATGGTCCATATCCTCACCTGTCCTTATACATTTCGACACACCGACAGTTCACATCGTCGGTTCCGTCACCTGGGAACATCGCACCGTTTGAATACGCATCATCGAACGCGATCCACCCTTGCCCTGTATTCGATACGTGAGCAGGCCGCACCCTGTCATCCCCCGCGTCAAGCCATCCCTTCTTCTTAGCTACCCCGCTCTGCCTTGCCGACTCGTGCATCCCATACCCCGCCGAGTTGTGTACCTCAGTTCTGGCAATCGTCATCGACCTGGACGTGGAGATAGAGCCGCCTACGCCTTCCCATGTATCGAAGGACGCCTTCACGTTCCTGGCTATCGTCGTCAGGCTTTGCCCTTCATTCGTGCCGTCTAAGACAACCTTGCGGATGCGCATCTTCGTCGTCTTCTGAATCTCCTTGACCTCGTTCGCCACTCGCGTTGTCACGTACTTCTTTACCTCTGCTGCCCACGGATCGAACTCTCGATGTTCAATCTGCAATGAGCGTTCTATGTGATCGTCGTCACTCTGAACGCCCAAAGATCTCCTTCTACTCATGGCAGACGAGTCTATGTCGTTAATACTGTGATCGCTATTAACATCTGCCATCCGTGGCGTTAACTGCTCAGATACCTCTGCCCCAAAGTCCTCGATGACGGCTCTGTATACGGCGGTAAGAGTCTTCACCCAATTGCTCCGCTGTGATTCAACAGCCCTGTCCGTATCTACATGTCCATTTTTGACAGCTTTGACCGCAGCCGAACTTTCCGCCGCAAACAGAACCTTCACCTTTTCAGCTACCCCGTTCTCCCAGCCTTGCCGCTTCCTGTCCGTTGCTCGATAGTGGAGATCCTTCACACCGTCGATGGAGCGAATGGAGCGCTCTTTATCGACTGGCTCAACAGGCTCCTCGCGTGTTGCGTCAACAGCAAGCAGATTCACGGGCAACATGCCTTTCTCTGGACAGTCATCCTCATCAAAGCCAAGATTCAATCGCTCGTTGATTGCCTTTGTAGAGATGCCCATGTCAAAGTACAGCTTCCCTTCATCCGCATTCTCTTTGCGTGCCTCGATCATCGGGATGGTCTGCGACATGTCGTACTCGAAATAGATCCCATCGAAGTGTGGGGCAAGCTGTGTATTCAATGTGCCCTCTAGCATGGTCTTCTCGGGGATCATCGTGTTCTCCCACGTCGCCCTAAGTGCTTGCCGCATGTTCTCATACTTCGCAGGGATTAGCCCCATAGCTTCGGCGTATACACCAAAGCCAACGCACAACTCCTGATTCGTTAGGTTCGATCCGCCCATGAAATCCATCTCTGCTGGTGTAGGTGTAGCAGGGACGAAGCCTTTGCCGTCTTCGATAATCATCAGCTTTCGTGCGTTCGGCGGTCCTTCTTTATGCTCCTTGAGCTGATCTTCAATCCGCTTGTACTGCTTGTCAGTGAGTTCAGCGGTATTGAACGTCCCTGACGGCCAGATACCATTCTTCATCGAGTGATACTGAAAATCGGAAATTGCGTTGCCTGTGTCTACCAGCTTGGCATTCGCCCTCAACACAGGCTGCCCGAATAGGTCACTAGAGGGGTTGTAGTTCTTGAAGTGGACTATCTCTTCCTCTTCAAATGGGACAGGCTCTTCACCGGGCAAGGTGTAGAGATACAAGAGCTCGCCTTTATAGGCCTTGATACTCACACGATCTGATCGAAGAGGGTCAAGCCTAACGCTATCGCCAACTTGGTTGATGTACCAATAGGCATCCCCGGCCATACACAGGAACAGCTCTGCCCGGAACTCCAGTTCGTCCATAGAGATTCTAGGATTAGGGTTGGCGATCATCTTAGCCGCTGGATGCGTATCAGCTACAGGGTCACCACTAGCGATGTCCTTAGCCACTAGAGGCATCGACTTGATGGCATCTCCACGGAACTTTGTAAGCCGATAGACGAGGAAGTGTGACTCATAGCCTTCAAGCACGGCTTTCTTCGTATTCCAGTCAGTCCACTGCTCAACGCCATACTGCATAGTGGGAGTTGTTCGTACTGTCTGTGCACGTGTCTCAGGATTAAGCAAATGAGCAACGGCCACAAGTGGCCCGTCTGTAGCCCAGTCTAGAACCGCATCACGAATGCGCCCCATACTCTCCCCTCAAAAAGATAAACGCCTGTCAGTTCGACAGACGCTAGGACGAGCGGACATTCCGCTTCCCTCTATCTCATTCGATAAGGCATACTACCACATGATGGGGCGGTGATGCAAGTTACACTAGAAGAGACACTTGGAACGGAACACTCAAAGTATCGCCAACTTCTAAGCGCCCCATCCATTTCTTTGAACACACTATGTGCTCATCCACGCTTAAGCCGATTTGCCAGCCTTCATCAGTGCGTTCAATCGTTACAGCATCAATCATAGCTCCAGCGGCTGGACGCGTCTTAATGGCGGTGCGTTCCCGCGCAGGTAGCCGTGGCCCTAGTGATGGAAACTGCGGTGCTATAAATTCGTTCATACTCACCTCGTTTACACAGCGATGTCGGGATGTGGTTAGTCGGAATTCTCTTCATCGGAATTCACATGTTCTCTCAGTCGGTCAGTCGGATGTTGTCTGTTAGCGAATCGGGTATTAAAAGTTCCCCGGTTTTGGCATTGCCGGTTGCCGATATATCCACAATTAGCGTTTGTGTGCTCATCTAAGAGCCGATTCATTGCAACGACTTAGCTGCTAAGCCTACTGTTTAAGGCACAGTGCGAGCCTATCATCCCACGCCCATCGCTATGTCAATGACCAATTTCTGTTGCGCACGGCGAGGTATCTCACTCGCCGCCGCATGTGTTATTCTACGTAAGGATCTTTGAAATCCTCGCCAAGGGAATCGTCAACATCAAGCTCGGTCGTCCAGTTCGCTTGCTGAATAATCGCGTCGATCTTGCGCAGCCGCTTCGCGTGCCAGTCAAACGCATGAGTTACTTGCTGCATAGCAACCTTGGGAACCTTTGCCACCACATCGTCAATGCTTTCCGTCACGTTCTGCCGTTTCGCCTTTACCTCGAACAGACCATCTACATTGATGGGCCTAAGCCGATCCACCTTCTCTTGGAGTTCCTTCCGGAGTAACAGAGCCTCAGCCAACTTGATCTTCATAACGCCTCCCTTAGTCTCTAATTGTACTACACGCGGGGGCTGCAATACAAACCTTCCTGGCGCGTTGCTCATCTCTATACTTCTTCGTCTCGCGGATGTTCTGGATCTCTCCGCTGTTGATATTGCGCACTGCGAGGGTGAGATGATCGGCGCACGTATGCTTCAACTTCATTTCCTCACTGCGCCACCGCTTGACGAACGCGGTCGTCTCTCTGCCTGGTTTCGGTTCTTCTCTGTCGAACGCATCAACCATATCCGCAATGACTAGGATGCTCTCACACTCCATCGGTTACCTCCATCATTCTACAGCCTCCTAAGATTCCCATTCGCGTGTTTTGCCGGATGCGCTGACCCCCGGTTGTGGAATCTTGCCTGGGACTGTGTAATCGTCTATTGGCATAGCAACCACCTCCTCACAGATCAATGAACCCAGTATGCCCGCCCTTCTCCTCGCCTAGCATCAGCTCGGTCGCGGCCCACACCATCGCGTCAATTCTATCATCGTTATCTAGCTCATCAAGCGGCGTTGTCATCTGATCTTCTAGCTCGTGGAATGAACCGTGATGGTAGCCTCGATGCTGCTCGTATAGCGCTGCGATAGGCTCAGCCCTCAACACCTTGCCACGTGTTGCCCTCACTTCCTTGTAGCTCACAGACTCATTCACCTGTCGGATTGTGTTCTCGATCATGTCGCCGCCGTTGTTCACCTCACCGATGATACGGTCAGCGTGCCAATGGAAGTAGGCGCTCACTGCCTTGTTCGCCCATTCCTTCGGCGAGTATTCCCCGCTTATGTCATCAAGGACGTGGAACTGATTTCCTAGCTTGCCTGCAACGATGATACCTGTCTGATCCGATTGCTCTGTGTTCGTCACCGCAGGGTCGATAGCCACAACGATCCTATCATAGTCGAACGCCTCAGTAGAGCGTAGGATGTTATCGTACTTCCACAACGCCCTATCATCGTCATCTTGCCACAGCCCAAGCAGGAACCTATCACGCTTACGCTTCGACAGCCCGTTAAGGATCTTCATAAACTTCGGGTCGATGTTGTCTAGGTTGTCTATCGGGTTCATCAGCAAAGAAGCGTAGCTATCGGGATCTGACAGTGGCGTCCTCTCTACCGGATCCACCTTCTCGATGAACAGCCGGTGAGACCAGTGCTGCTTGTGTGGCGTGTTCTCGTCATAGTAGCAACGGTTGATGACGCCCGACTTCTCAGCCAGCCTAGAGAGCGCGGTCTCTACAGAACCGTATGAAAGCTGGGAACATTCATTAAAAAAAATACTTGAGTATTCCGTCCCAAGGATCTTCTCAGAGCGTTCCTTTTCGTCCAGCCCGCCTATCCATATCTCAGAGCCATTGTCGAATCTCACATAGAAGTCTGAGTCGTTCTTGTAGAATGGCATCGGATCGCCTGCGTCATCCCTGAACGCCAGGTTGAACACGTCCGGCAGCGTGTCAAGCCAGATGGATGTCTTAACGTGGTTGAAGTGTCGACGCAGGATGAGGTGACGTGACGTTGCAGCACATGCCCGGTCGATGAGGTTCATGAGGATGATGAATGTCTTAGCGGATCTCGCACCACCATAGAGGAGAACGTGTGTTGCCTCGCTCTTCATGAGATCAAGGGCTTCGTACTGCTTGTCGGTGATGGTGAAGGGCTTAGGTTGTTCCATCGGCCTCCTGTATTTGGATCTCTGATTCCAGGTTAGCTATGCGTATACCGACTCCATCCTTCATAGCGCATACTGGGCAACCATCCCACTCACGGCGGTCATAGTTATGGCCGCATTCGCCTTGTTTAGTAGCGGCTATCTCTGCTTCCATATCCGCGAGTTCTACTTTTGCTCTCTCTATCACCGCTTTGTCTTCAAGCCCATCATCGCTCAGAACTCCGCTTATCGTATTCTCCAACATCTCGCATGCTCGGATCAGTGACTTAATCGCCTCAGTCTTCATCCTCAACCTCCTCGCTCATCCATATCCGCTGCCACTTGCCCATCTCAGTCACCGGGAACATCTTCATCTCGAAGCTCAGTCCGTCCGGTACTTCATACGGACCACGATGGTGAAGGGCTTAGGTTGGGTCATCGGCCTCTCTCGCCGCGCCCCCTCTAACGATCTTCTGTATGATCTCGCAGTCAGGATCACCCGGGCATCTCTTAGGGGACATGCCGCTGCATCCAATCGTCAAACAGATTGACACTAAATCTGCCTTACTGAGCGTCGTCTCCATCGCGCCTCCACGCTTTCAAATCAAGACACACAACCATATTTAATCGCATGGATACGGCTGTCTGGAAAAGGCTATTTGTCAACGAGACACCCAAACAACACCACTCCGATCCCCGCCATGATACACCAACCAGACATGAGCCGCGCGTTATACCCGGCATGATAAGTCCAGATGATGCTCAACAATCCGCAGCCTGTCACAACTAATCCCGCTGCATATGCCATAACTGCTGTAGCGTCCCTACTCACGAATCATCATCCTCCTGCTCCTCAGGCGCTCTCGCCTTGTCAAAGCTAAACGTCATGCTCGTCTTCTGCGTTACGTCGTGCGTGTCTCGCCAGTCGAAGTTGTTCTTCAATCCGAACTCATGACCGCGTGCAGATCCGACGCCATCGTACATCCGTTCTTCGAGATTATGCTCTACCCTAGCGCGTGCGTGCGTTATCGTCGGACGAAACTCTACGCCATATTCATCTTCCCTAGCAGTGTAATCGATCAACCGTCTACGCGATATACCTATTGCCTCAGCAAGCCCAGACATAGTGTACGGGCATGGTTTCGGCACATCTACGACGCCAATCTTCGTTACCTCTGCAACAATGCGCTCATCGCACTCAACGAAGTATGCGTCAATCGCTACTGACATCTCCTCAACGGATTGAAACTTCCTCGGTCTACCTCCTGCGTGCTTCTCAGTCATCAGCTACCTCCACGGAGAACATCTTCAACATGTCGTCTGTTTCCTTTTCAAGCATACTCACATCGTCCATGTCGTATCCCCACCGAGGTTCGATCATAAGCGGAACGATTCTCTCTCGCTCCTCATTGTAGAACTTCATTCGTATGTCCCATGCAGAACGACCATCATGCGTGATAACATACGTCTCCACGGATATTCCGTTCTCTTTGAATTCGCCGTATAGGACAGCGCCCTTTGGTAGCTCAGTCATCTCCATCATCTCCAAGCAGGGAAAAGGCACGCAACATACTCGTATCTTTCGATCTGTCGCGGATCTTGAACCACCTCAGAAGCAAGCATCCAAACCAGTTGCGCCACAATGGGGTGTAAATTGGTCCGTCCATCATCTCTCTGGGAATGAGATAGCCTCCGTCGCTAGTATGCAGCACGTGGTTCTTTATCGTATCCACGACGGAATAGTCTTTCTCCTCAGTCATCAGTCACCTCGCGCACCACTCGCACCATTCTTGATGAATCTCAGATGGCACATACGGCACGTCTAGCTCTAGCATTCCGAATCCATCTAGCAGGAAATGATTCGTCTCGAACATGATGAGTCCCTTCCCGGCTAACGCGGCTAGCGTCCGCGGGTTGTGTTTCGCCAATCGTCCTGTTGCTATCTGCTCAAAGCACTCACGCTGCTTGCCTCTAAGCCCTCTGAAGCGCTTCATCGTCCCCCCTTCATCACAATCTCATCTAGCGCCCGCCCTGTTAGGCGATAGTGCGTCCCGGTAATCTTCCCGGCAAGCAGGTTGATCTCAACCTTCCCGCTCAGGGACAATAGCATCATAGCACAAAGCCGAAATAATTCCTTCCGACATGTCTCCCCGCTGGCGATCGCATCAAGCACCATCTCCAACTCACCTGCGTCGATGCCATATTCTCTGGCGATTACATCTACTGCCTGCGCTGTATCGATTTCAACTCCCCAATTGAATCCTAAACGTCAAGAAGTGATACCATCGCGGCCACGATCCCGGCAGCCACATAAACTCATCATTCTCTGCCGGATTGCTCCAGTCAGACGTTGTAGCATGGCCCTCAAGCGGCAACACGCCGAACCAATACGCTGGCCACATTGTCCATCCCAACGCTTGACACTGCCTCACATGGTTCATCTCGTGGCGCATCAGATACGCTTCCCTGTCAGTCCCACGCCATCGCTCTTCCATGATGATCGTATTCCCAAGAGCAAAGGCAGAGCCGGGGATAGAATTGGTCTCGTCCCATGCGAAGAATACAGGATCAACGGACACTGTGATCGAATAGGGCGTCACGTCGAATGCGAATACACACTCTACAATCTCTATGGGTGCGAACCATAGAGCGATGAGCAATGATGTGAGTGCAACCGCTGCGTTAATCATCGTGGGCCTCCTCATCGCAACACCTAAAATTCTCATCAATGTCGCCATGAAGACATCTAAGAGCCTTCCACCACAACGAATCGTCCGTCATCCCCATCACTTCATCTCGCGTCATGCCGCCTCCCTACCCTCTCCATTATACACGATCCTGCGTCTAGGATGAAGGTTCAGAATACTATCCACCTCACGAATGCAATCATGCCCCACACGGCCAACACTACCACACCAGCGCAGAGCGTCATGCCTGCCATGCCAACGAGGAACTTAGTCGGTTGCGTCATTTGCCATCCTCCTGATGCCGCCTTCCCTCGCCTTGATGTACCGCTCCAACTCGTCAGGATCACGAGTTCGCAGCACACGGGCGGGATTCCCAACAACGATGCTACGGGGTGGCACATCCTTCGTAACGACAGCACCAGCCCCAACGATTGACCCTTCACCAACAGTCACACCGGGCAACACGATCGCGCCAT
>Ga0207997_1000293_pt1 | contig 25290 bp, 50 predicted proteins | sample AntAceMetag02UKN_FD_184777 | JGI IMG/M metagenome (GOLD analysis project Ga0207997, IMG submission 184777) | Saline lake microbial communities from Ace Lake, Antarctica - Antarctic Ace Lake Metagenome 02UKN (SPAdes) (version 2) | ecosystem: Environmental > Aquatic > Non-marine Saline and... | reverse complement strand
GTATTCCTTCATTACATGATGGACATATCATCTTTCTTTCCCTCTTGGCATTATTGGAACCTGATGGGGCAAAATGCCCCTAATCTTATCTTTTTGTTATTTTTGCTTTTCTATCTGTGCCTTTGTTAACCATCTTTTCATAGCTTGTTAGGTTTAGTCCTACTATGTTCTGAAATGATGCCACCATATCTAATATAAAGTTTCTCGATACGACTTTTGTTATGTTTATCATTTTTTCTTCCTCTTTCGGTTGGAATGGGAAATTAATATTTACCTAAATCCTCAATAGTTATTGGTTCTTTTTTGTCCAATAAACAAGCAACATTAAAAGCAATCCCGTCCCCTCTTGGATATTGTGTTAATGTATTTGCTTCTTGTTCTTTAATCTCTAACAACACTTCTCTTGCAAATTTCCAATAATTCTCATCATATGTAAGTTTTCTTTTCATTTTTGTTTCCTCTTTTGGTGGTTATAGGAACTTATTGTTTCTCTTACTGTTCTTAAATCTCTTAATATATTCTTTCTTGTTCTTCCTGTACTAATTGTTGTTAAAATAGATATTGTTGTTATTCCAACAGCAAACACAGTCCAAACGTGCCAATAATATTTCCAACCAATAACATCATATCTATATGCCAGTGGTGGTGTGTTTCAATTTCCGTTGTAGTTTGTTTATGTTTTTTCATTTTGATTTATCCAACAGCCTGTTAATTATGTCGTCGAATGTTTCGGCTTTAGTTCCTAAATCCATTAACTTTTTATGTGTGGTTTCCTCAATTTTAATTATTTTCATTTGTTTACCTCAGTATTAATCATTATAACTCATATATACTTACTTATATATAATACTTTTGGTGTCGTGCTTAAAACCTTTAATCAAAGCTAAAAACTTCGCAATTTATCTGTTATGGGAATATGTGCGTATATTTACTCATTGTGAACATAACCCAGGAGGAAAGAGGTGATGTAAGCCCGAAAACCTCCTGGGAACTCGCGTGGTTGAATCCGTGAGCATTAGTTATAAACACTAAAATCTACTGTACGGGGTGCTTTTCCGTCAAAACTAAATGTTAAGGTATAACCATCAATATATATCCATTCTGCTGTATAGCCTTCTTGTACAGGCATATTCCATGTAGTAAGCGTTGGAATTCCGCTGTAATGTGTACATTGTTAATCTTTGCAGTGTCTTGTATGAAATGTTCCGCCTAATTTTGGTAGGCTAATCATCATACTTGCAACTAAAATCAATAAAATTAATGTTTTTGTTGGTTTCATTTGTTTCTCCTCTATGGTTTTTTTATTTGCTACACTTGCTACACTTGCTACCCCACCTCAATATCCTATAGGAGATTAAATCTCCTAGTAGATATCAAAGTCCGTTAGCAAACGGAGCAAGTGTAGCAACTTCTGACGTGGTCACGTCTATACCCTCCTCTATAAATTCAGGCTTAATTTGTATTCCAACCCAGTATTTATCATTATGTGACCTGCGTTCACTCACCGGTAGTTCATTGGTTAAAGTGTTAGTTAATGATTTCTCACTTTGTATTTTTAACCTATGTTTCCTACAATAATTAACATAAGATCGCCTAAATTCAGATTTTAATATTTCAGATTCGGGACTTTCAATAATTGCATCAATAATATAACCTTCTACACTATCACTTTTACGTAACCATGATTCTTTTACTTCTGCGGTACTTTTTGAATAAGAGAAATCACCAATTTTCAATAATTCATGCAAACCCTCTAATGCCCAATTCAATAATCCAGATAATTCCTGGGGTGTAGATATTTTATTTATTATTTCAGTATCACATATTTTAACATTAACTAGGTTTTCAGGTGTAGAGTTCTCAATCTCTTTATTTGTAAGAAAAGTGAAAGGGAAATCTATTATTATCCATCTACTAAAGAAAGAAACTGTTTTATCATATGTTTTAGGTAATTCATTACAACAGAAAAACATTTTTGCATAATTTTCAAAATGTAAAGAATTCTTAAATTTCCTATACGCTGTAAGCATGTCGTGACCAGTAGCAGATTTAAATATTCCACTTTCTTTTAATGCATTAGCAGGTAGATCAGGACTAAGATTTGCCATTTTATTCATAAGTTCAGATGTATAAAAACCACCTTGTGTTAAATCCTGCAGTCCAACATTACAACAATTATCAACACCTAAGAACCTTTTTAATAATTCAATAGTTTTACTCTTACCATTTCTACCCGTACCCGTAAACATTGCAGATTTTTCAATAAAATAATCTTTAATTAATGTAAATCCAAACAGTTGTTTAATTACTTTAACGTCTGAATCGTCCTTAAACAAACTAGTAAAAAACTTTTTGATTGCAGGACAGTCAGCACCAGGCCTATATTTAACAGGTAATTTATTAAAAAATTTATACTCAACAGAAAATTTAAGTAATTTTTTTTCTTTTGTGTCTATAATTCCGTTTTGTACTGGTAAAAGGTTTGGAAAATCATTAGTAAAAAACTTATCCGAATCAATATATGTATCAGCTCTTATTTTATCAATAACTTCATTAGTTAAGTGTTGAGTGTGCATTATACCAAAAACAAACCTACAAAATTCCCTAATATATGATTCACCATTAGGAATATATATTCCTTCCCTATAAATCCACATCTCGCTTTTTTCATCATCACGAGTAGAATATATTTTATTAGTATTTTTAATTTCTTCAACCACTACTTCTGTAGCGTCGTGTCGTTGTTTTAATATAATATGATTTTTCACTCTTTCTCTTAATTCGTTCAATAGGTTGTTTTCAATAACAAATGCGTGGTTCTTTTCAAGTTCTTTCTTGAATTCCCCATCAGGATCAGACATTATTCTTTTTAGTTTATCAATCGTGTTCGTTTGTGTTTCTTGGTCTATTACTTTCATTGTAAACTCTTTTTATTGTTTGTATATTATATTACACCAAAAACAAAAAATATAGCTTAAATCAACTCATTTGAACGCATTTAACTTAAGTTGACCAGTACTTTTCCAATACTTTAACCAATCGGACCAACCACAGTTATTTTCATTCATATACTTAATAGCTACCGCCTTTTTGAATTTATATTTTTTTTCAAGGTTAATAACTTGCGTTTTGGTTTCCCTATACTTATCACAACCATCTGGACAAATTAATTTTTGTGGAGGATCAAGTGTTGTGTAAAAATGTAAACAGGACCTATAATGATCGCAATTAATTTTATTCATTAATTACACCTAAAAAATCAATGATTTTACCCCCATACTGTTGACTACAAACTTCAAGAACCCATTTAGTAAATTTATCTTTTGTCATCGTATAGCCCCAGGTGTTTTTCAATGTCAGCAATCCTGATCTGAGTCATTGCCTGATTGCTTGTTACATCTATAAAAGTTTTAGTAAGACCATCCAATATGTTATGTAGTCTTTGTATCTCGTCAGAAATCTCACTTAATGTATTATATAGGCTTGTGCTTAAACTGCATATATCATCAGTCACTAATATCTTCTTCTCCATTTACATCACCTTTTTTTTTATTCCAATCATACCTCTTACACCGGGGGCAAGTTTTAGGTAATTCTTTTCTTGCTTCCCATTCATATCCACAAAGCAAACATTTCATTGTAATAATAATAATAATATAACTAATATAAATAACTTTCTATTTTACTTTATAAAGAAAAGAAAAAGAGGGGATCATTCCCCTAATGGTTTATCACTTTTACCAAACCGTTTAAGCATATTAAGACCCGCACCAACCCCCGGGATCTTACTCATAGCATTACCTGCTGCTTCCTCAACGTATGCCTGTTGCAACTTCTTTGCCTGCCTTGCGTTTACATTCTGTAGTATAAGTTTCTGATCTTCCTGTCCATATTCTGACAACACCTGCTCTACTTTTTCAATACCTTCTGTCAACATTTCTATATTTATTATACTCATTTATGTTACCTCCCTATATATAATGGGGTGATATACCGAAGCATACCACCCAATACCCTGGCTACAGAGCAAACATGATTAGTTTCATTAATTAATCTTTTTTACTAGTTTAGTTTCGTTTTGAAACAAAAATATCATATATATATTCCTAAGTACTTGCTTGTTACGGGGCAATGCCCCTCAAAACGGGCATTACTAAGGGATTTGCCCTATTTGCCTTATCTTTGGTATATTTTGCATATATTTTGTACGCACTACGCTCATGTACGTCCAATACCCTTGAAAATCCTTTAACATCTATATTATTATCATCTATTTCAATACACAACCTATTTCTAATCCCCAAAATCTTATCTTTTTCTTTCTCCTGACTCTTATCCAAGTACTTTAGTATTGCTTTGTCCTTCTTTTCATCATAATCGGTATCCGATAGTATTTTTTCAGTGTTCTTTAAAGTAAAACGTCCTCTAAACGAAGGACTCTTACCATACATTTCACTTTTACGGTTGTTATTATAAATCCACGTCTTTTGTTCCTTGTTTAGACAGACAAACAACCCACGTTTAAGTAAATCAGGAGTATAAACATGAACTAAGGCAATACTTCTATCAATCGCAAGGTATCTGTTCATTCTAAAGAAACTGGGGATGATAAAAATGTAAAAATGCCTATATTTTCCAGTTACCATTAACATTGAGTTAAGTTTCTGTTGAATTTTAGTTTGCCATTGAGTACTCAAGCCACCGAATGCAGCCTCGTCCCAAATAATAACCTTTTCTTCTTTTTTGACAGTATACTGTAACATTTCTTCAGGATCAAAGAACACATTATGTAATCCGAACTTCTTACCAGTTATGTATGCGTAATAATAACCCATGCTTTTTGCTAAGGTAGATTTACCGCTACGTTCAGGACCGTCAATGATTATTACATTGTCCCATTTATGTTTAGCACGTTTAATGCATAAATCCATAAGCGCAACAATACCACCGTCCATATAATACTGTAAATCTGTAACGAGGTCAGTCATTTGATTTTCCTTTTTACCCCCATTGCCACATACTTATTTTTAAAATGTCTTTGTATCACAAAATATACAATTAAAAAAGGAATACCATGACTCATAATTAAATGTCCCAAATAAACAAATAAATCTTCAGTCATTTCATCCCCCTAAATCTTTCCATTGCTGTACCTGATTCTTTAATCAATAAGTTATGTATATCCATGCACCGCATTAAATATATCTGATAATCTTTAGCAGTATTCATTATATCATCCCACGATTGCATATATTTAGGATTATTGACTCGATTTTCGTTACCGTTTAAACCTCTATTGATTAACGAAGAATTATATATGTTATTACCCCATTTACTTTTTTTAGTTAATATTTCTTGTTGAAACAATACACATTTATTAATTTCAGGTTCTTTAAACTTAGTTTGTGCTTCTGTAAATATCTGATGTTGTACATCTAAGTATAATTGGTTAGCGTGATATATTGCAGCGTTATGTAACGCTTGAATTAGAAATCCAATTCTACCAAGGGTTGCAAACGAACTATCCCACTCAGATTGTTTATCAACTTCATAAGATTTGTTATTACTCATGTTAAATCATTATTTGGCGTTATCCCTTATAAAAACATAACCAATATATAAATATGTCGTTTTCAAAGCGAAAAGTATATATATGTGTCATACTTTTAAGAAAAACGACAAAGTTTGTGTCACCAACACAATGGGTACTGTATTTAGAGATAAAACTACAGGAAAGATTACAGGATATAGTAAAGAGTCTGGTGCTAGTTCTCCGACAGAAGTTTATGTACGTTATAAATCTGAAACGGGATCAGGAACAAATATTGATAGATACAAAGTTACGGGAGTCACAAAAGAATTAGATATTAAATCAAAAGGTATAATAGCCGCAGCTAATCTAAAGACACAAGCAACAGCAAAACTATTAAATGAACAGATAGAAGAACAAAACAGACAGTCATTTTTTAAAGCAGGTGTTCCCGCTCAAGCTACATTATGGAGTAAATATATTCACGGTAGGGATGTAGGTACTTATGTTTTACCACCAAATTATACTCCTAAACAAAAAGAATTAGCTATACAAACAATAGCGGAAGAAACAAAAGAAAGAGGTTTACAAACATATAGGAATAAACAATTACTTCATAAGGCAGATTTACCTACGTTTTGGGGTGAACGAAAACCAACACCAAAAGAAACAATACGCCAAAGCAGTATTGCTTCCGGTCAATTAACTGAATATGTTGTACCCCCTTCATTATCTCAACGAGTAGTTAAATCTTATTCTGAAGCTAAAAGAAATTACTGGGATCCAAAAATGGATATAGTAATTCAAAGACACGAAGAAGCAAGAGCAAGAGCCGAAAGTATGCCCAATAGACCACCTGGTTTATTATTTGGTTATAATCTTGGTTCAGGAATTTTAGAAGATTTAAAGGATAAACCGGGAAGAACAATAATTAAAACTGGTTTATCCGCTACGTCATTTTATGCTTTAGGTAAATTTGGAAGTTTATTATCTTCGGCAGGTATTGAAATTTGGAAACCAACCAAATACGCAGTAGGTTATGGTTTGCCTTTGTTATGGGGTGGGGTATTAGGTAAACAAGTATTGGAAGCTCCTAAAGGAGAAAGGCAGAAAGAAATAGGCAAAATTTTGTTTAGTGATGTTTTACCTGTTGTTGGTGGTTTTAAAATTGCAACACAAACTTACCCTAAAATAAAAAGTTTTTTTACAGTTAAAGGTGAAAAGTTAGAACTTAAAGATATAACCCAAAAGGGAATAGTGAGCGGTGATAAAACATTCCCAACAGCACCACCAAAAGAACATTTAAAGTTATTTAAACAACAAAAACATGCAATACCTTCCGCAGAAAGTCCAGGTGGTTTTCATTTAACAGTAGATAAGTTTGGTAAGAATACCTTAACTAAATCAGGAATAAGAGAATCGGAACTTGCAGGATTATATATAAGTGAACCTGCCTCACCATATTTTTTAAGACTTGGTTCAGGTGAAACTAAATATTTTGGTACAGACATATTTCCAAAGGTAGGACAACCATCCGCATTATGGGTTGAACCTAAATCGTTTAAGGGTGTTCCTAGTTTTGTAAGAAAAGGTTATGGTAAAAAAGGAGGTTCAGCCTGGTTGTGGTCATCAACCCAAGCACAAAAAGGGGTTGCATATGTTCCAGGAGTTAAAGGAGAAATAGAGGCAGTAATTCCTCCTGACACATTATTATCATTCAGACAACAAAAGTATTATTTTAAATATAAAGGTACTAAAGTTCCAGTATATGAATATCAAACATCCGGTTCAGGAACAATTAAAGCATCAAACATTTTTTCAAGTAAAGGTATGGGTGAATCTTATTATAGTTTTAATGCACCAAAACAAATTTCTCCTTTAGTTTATAGTTCTAGTCTTAGTTTTAATAATATGTTTTCAGTTAGTTCATCAAGGTCTAAATCAAGTTATTCATTTGATTCAAGTAGTTATTTTAATTCATATAAACCACCAAAATATTCTAGTTATAAAGTATCAAGTTCAAAGTTATCAAGCTATAAATTATCTAGCTATAAAGCAAGAGGTTATTCTTTTAGTTCAGGTTATTATAAATCTTATGCGGGAAAATATAATCCATCAATATATGAACCTTCTAGTTATAAACAGCAACCATATAAGTTAGGGAGTTATAGGTCATCTACCTATGAACCGTATAGTTATGTACCGCCCTATGAACCAGTGCCACCACCCCCTCCCCCAACAACCTATGAACCGAGGTATAGTTATGTACCGCCCTATGAACCAGTGCCACCACCCCCTCCCCCAACATATTTTTCAGGTAATAAAAGACGAGGAAAATTAAAGAAAAAGAAAAAGAAAACTAAAAAGTCAAAACCTAGAATTAAATACCGTCCTTCATTATTTGCTATTGAAACTAAAGCTAGAGGTAAAGCACCAAAGGTTTCGACAGGCATAGAAATAAGAAGGATATTAGGATGATAAAAGCAGTAATCGTAATAGCGATGCTTTGTTATGTAGCATATAAAAAGTTTGCAGGAGCATGAAACAATGAACTTAAACCCATTTGGAGAAAGAGAAGATCCACAACTTAAACAGATAAAAGAAGAACTATCTATTAATAGAGAAGCTAACCAGTTACAGTTTTCTAAAAGTGAAGGTGATACAGACGCACAGTTTTTAGTTGAACAACAGAAAGAACGTGCAGAACTTACACGATGGCAACAAGACATGGGTAGTGAAATTGAAATCATGATCCACCGTTTAAAGAATGAAGTAAACAAAAACAATAACTGGATACCCATACTTATTAATGATAAACCAATGAAACCCATGTGTAGCGAAGAATGTATATGGCGTTTGGTTGCATTGATTCAACCTTCAACATCAAAGAACTTAATGATGTCAAGGTATGATAAGGACCAGATATTAGATATACTTAGAGGGTTAAGTTATGCAGTTGCGTTTGATATACTACTAGCTAACCGTAAATCTTACGAAATAAAAATGTCTGACATGACACCAATACTAAAGATATTTCAGACAGCTGCAGAACCTACTTACTTTAGAGCATTACAAGGTAACGAGAAAACTTATCTTGGTACAATAAGAAAAGATAGTTATATACATAGTGAAGGTAATATGCAACCTACAAGAAAGAAACTGTTTGGAGTGATGTAAGATGGATCATGAAATATATATATGGTTAAATGAACTTGAACAAAAGAACAATTATATATATGACGCTCTCGTTAAAGCAGGCATAATTAAAAAGGAGGAAAAGAAGAATGAAACGTCGCAAGAAAAATAAGGTAGTAAAACAAGTTACAGGATTAACTAAAACAGGTGTTACCTTAACCACTGGTAGTTTGATTGTTAGTAAAGGTGTAGCTAAAGCACCAGCTGCAGCGGGTGCAGGTAAAGCACTTGGAATGGTAGGAGGTTATTTACCTATAACTACAACCATCGGTATGGGTGGTACTGTTTTAGGTGGTGTTAAAAACCTACAACGTGCAGCACAAACAAAAAAACGCAGAAGAAAAAAGAGGTATAACTAGATGGGATGGTATTCAACAGCTAAATTCAAAGGACAACGTGCAAGAAACAAAGTTAAGAAAGCTGCAAAACCCGTAGGTGGTTTTTTGTCTGCAGTTAAAACAAACATAGTTATTGCAGGTGAACAATCAGGAACTTTACCTAGAGGTAAATTTAGAAAGATAAAAGTAGTTAAGAAGAAAGGTAAAAAGAAAAAGCATAAAAAAACAACAACAAGGATGAAGGTTATTTGAAATGGGATTCATACAAAAAGTTAAAGATTACTTTGCAGCTAAACACGAAGAATGGAAAGAAGATAGAGAGTTTAATAAAGAGTTTGCAGAAATAGTTAAGGTTACTGAACGTGCTGAACATCTTAAACAAGCTAAACATATTGGTGCAGAAATTGCTAAAGTTAAAGCTAATAAAAAGATAAAAACAATTAAGAATAAACTTAACCAACCCACTTATACATTTAAACAAAGCACAAAATATTCAGAACCTAAGACGACTGAAAACAAAGAACCAGAAAACATACAGGATTTTTTAGACAAACAACTAGGAGGAATGTTATAGTTAATTATTATTACCTCGCATAACTCAACCCAACCTGGCTATAGAGTTATAGGAGGAAAAATGGTAGGAACACCCGCAGAATTTGGAAGTTTAGTAAGTAGATTTACCGAAGGTATGTTTACTAGCGCAGCACTTAAATATTCAATGTATATTGTCATACTTGCAATATTTGGTTCTGCTTTACTGATAATATATTACTGGATGCAGTTTAAGTATAAAGTAACTTATCCAATATTACATTATGACAAAAACCAAAAGTCAGCATCAATCATAGGTTACAAAAAAGATCGAGCAAGGATAGCAATAACTAAAGAAGGTAAGAAATGTAGATTACTTTGGTTAAGGAAAGATATTAAACCTTTCGCTATCCAAGACATTAACCCAGGCAATAAAATTAATGTGTTAAAATTCAATGATGATGGTACATATATACCCATGCCAGGGTTAGAGTTCATGCAGGATATATCTGCATTTGAATCACTCACCCCTGAAGAAAGTTTTTGGGGAGTACAGACAGCTAAAGAGATAGGACAGAAATATCAAGACACTGACACCACGAAGAAAATAATGTTTATGGTAATAGGAACAACTGTGCTATGTTTAATCATGGTAGGAATAACTGTGTATCTATGCTTGAAAGCACCAACGCAAGCTGTTGAATCAGTTAATAGTTTGCTGCCACCGCTTAAAAGTATAGCGGGTAGCATAGGTGGAGGCGCACCTTATTAACAAAACAATACCCATTTTATTTATTGTATTTCTTTCTTTGATTAGTTTTAGTTATGCAGTAAAACCCGAAGCTGCAACAGCTTTTGCTACAGGATATGTTTTAGATTTATCAACGCCTGAATATATGAAAGTTAATGAAAAACTGGCAGTACAATTTCACCTTTTTAATATAAGTAACGGAAGGAAAATATCTAACGATACAGCTAATTGTACTTTACATATGCGAAATTCTACAGGTCAAACAATATATTATATAGAGGTAATAGGTTCAACACATACATCTTATGAATGGGGCGTTAATGATTTTATAGCAAATTATACAGGTAATTATGGTTGGACAATACATTGTAATTCTTCAATGCTTGGTGGGTTTAGGAGTGGTTCTTTTTTTGTAACAGATGACGGTTTCTCACCTGAAGTTACAGATTCATCTGGAGGAATAACCATATTAATCATGGTACTTATATTAACTTTCGGATTCTTAATAGGAATACCTTGGTTTGTATCAGGACACATTGAAAGTCCAGAACTTAGATGGTCGCTTGAAGGTGGTAGTATGATATTAGGTTTATGGTTATTATCACTTGACACAGCCATCGTTGCAACGATAGCAGAAGGTAGTAATCTTGCAGTGACAAGTGAACTGTTTACTTTCATGTGGATAATTAACTGGTTCAGTTATTGTATGATGTTTATAGTATTCCTGGGTTTTGGGTATCAAGTATTACTTTTATGGTTTGAAAAGCAAAGAAATAAACGTAAAGGTGTTGATCTAAAACTTGACTTGGAATAAACATGGGATATAAAAATAACGATAGGATGCTTATATGGGCCAACAAGGATTTCGTTAAGGTAATGAAATCATTGTTTCCTAGTAAATCAATGAACAAAGCAACCAAAGAAATAACACCAACACTTGAAATGAAATTGTTTAACAAGAAGAAAGGTAGCATCATGGATATAATATTCATAGCTGTATTTATATTAATGATAAGTGTAGCAACGCTTGTAGCGTTTAAAATAAGTACGGAGTTTAAGAATGAATTTGATGCTAACCCTGACATAAACGCTGAAGGTAAACGTGCTTACACAAAAGTTAATAATATATATCCTAACGTCCTTGACAATTCTATATTAATACTGGTTGTTGGTCTTGCTATTGTTGCATTATCTTTAGCTGCAATGGTTAAAGTACACCCTGTGTTTTTTATATTCTATCTGTTAGTTTTTGCAGTGATAATGGTTCTGTCTGCAGCGTTTAGTAACATCTATATACATATGGCTAACCAGACAGAAATGACAGCTGTAGCCGAAGAATTAACTTTCACAACACACATCATGGGATTCTTACCACCACTGGTAGGTATATTTGGTTTCCTTTTAGCGTTCATCATGTATAAGAATTGGAGGGAAGGTACTTGAAGAAATTAATATATGTATTGATGCTGTTACTTTGTTGCAGTTTTATAGATGTATATGCAACAATCGATTGGGATAAAGATATGGTTTTTTTTTATAATGGTACAGAGGTTAGTAATAATTTAGTGGACCAAACAACAAATAAATATAATTCATCCACTACCGATTTTGTTGAAGTTGATAACGGAACTGATAAATATATAAGCCCAAGTGGTGCAACTCCCATAGCGGTTTCATACGCAGATATAATGGATTTTACTGCGGGTAGTACTGGAACTTTTGCTTTATGGGTACAACCGGATGTTGGTGCAGGGACTACCCATTTTATAACAAGAACCGCAGGCGGTGATGATAGAACTATAAGTTTTGACGCAGCACTAAAGAATGATGGTTCAGTTACTTGGCTTTTACAAGATCAAGGAGGAGGAGTTTGGACTTGTAATATTAATACTGGTGCAGGGACGATAGTTGATGGTACCTGGTATCACATAGTACTTTCAGCAAACTTTACAGCGTGTCAAATATGGTTAGATGGTGTAAGTTCTGTTACAGGAACAGGTACAAATTATTTTTCTGCAGACAATGCTTTGAGATTTAATTATAGAAACAGAGCAGGTACAGAAGGGTATGGTAATCATAATTATACAGCAATAATGGGATTTAATAGAACGTTAAGTGATGATGAAATTGTTACATTATATGCAGCAGGTCCAGAATTTAACCCGTTTTTTAATGTTTCACATTTAAACATAAATTTAAACATAACTTATTTAAACATAAATTTAATTTCTCCTCCAGATAACCACATTAATAACACTAATCAAAACTTTACATTCAATTATACAAATAATGATTTTGGTTTCTGTTATTTGTATAGTAACTTTACAGGCACGTGGGGAATTGATGATACCTTAAATACTGGACTTGAACAAAACAAAACATTATCTTTTGGTTTTCAATATTTAACTGACGGTATATATAAATGGACAACGCAATGTTCAATACTCAATGACACCCTGCAATCTGTATGGGATGAATCAGTTAGCGTATGGCACATGGACGAGAACGTAACAACTCCTTTAATAACTGAAGATAGTAAAGCAAGTAACGATGGTACATTTAGCGGGTACACATTTAATAATGGATTGATTAAAGATGGTGTTACTTGTGATTCAACGTATTCTTTTAATGGTGATGCCGGATGCGGTTTTAACGGGAGTAATGGTTTCATTAATTTTACCGGGATTACATCAAGTTTAACTAAAATGAATACAGGTACAATATCCTTTTGGATAAAACCTGCTGCCAATAAATTTGATTTTCCTTTTTGGATTGGTAATTCAACTTCTACTGGTGATTATTTAGGACTTAATAATCAAGGGGATGGTAGATTTATAATGGATTTAAGAGTTAACGGTTCACAGATGTGGAGATTAGATACATCAGCAATATATAATAAAGATAAATGGATACATTTAACTTTTACACATGACGGTACACAACCAAGGTTTTACGTTAATGGTAGCGAGGATAGTACTTTGGCAGTATCAAACTTTCCAACTGTGTTTTTAGATGATACGGAAGGTTTTAATGTTACTTTACTAGGTGCAAGGAGGAGAGCAGGAAACGCACCACAGAATTGGTTTAATGGGACAATAGATGAAGTGCGTATATGGAATCGGAGTTTATCAAGTGATGAAGTACTTGCAGAATATGAAAACTCTACAAGTTACGCAGTCAACGGACACGGTTTAGTCATGTCACAGAACTTTAACAGTCAGTTCAGGACAGCCGCAGGAGTTAATGACAGTAACCATTTAGTTATGGGGGTTATTGATTCAGCGGCTAGGTTTGATGGTGTTAATGATTTTATAAATGTTTCGAGCGATGATTGGAATAATATCTGTCCAGAAGGATGTACATTTTCTGCATGGGCAATTAAAAGAGATATAACTAATGCCGAAACCATTTTAGGTAGATGGGATGATTCTTTTACTAATCATATGTTTAGATTGAGATTAGTACCTACTCAATTTGAATTTAGATTAAGTAATGGTTCAATCACTTGTGAAGCACAAGGAACACCAAATATATTAGCCGATACCTGGTATCATTATGTTGGTGTTTTTAATAAAACACACACCATAACATATGTTAATGGAGAATTATCTGATACAACTGATTGTGGTTTTACAGGAATTAATCCAGTTTCATGGGCTGATACAGAAACTACATTCATAAGTGGTTATGATGATGGAACAGTACCACCTAAAGATATATTTAATGGTTCAATAGATGAAGTATTAATTATAAATAAATCTTTATCACTTAAAGAAATCCAAGCACTATACAACGCAGGCGCAAGCGTTAGGTTCCGTGACCCCGAATCAACATGGTCAGCTACTAATTACACTTTCACCTTCGACAACTCAACACCGACAATCACCGCAGGAAGTAACAGCTTTTTCATTCCAGACGAATCAACGATAGGTAACGATACCATTGAATCATTGACATTAAATATAACCTTCGCAGATGAAAGGGATTTGTATGCAATAGTATTAAACATAACCAATTCATCAGGACATAGTTTCTATGACATACTGAACCTTAGCCTTTCAGGGTTAAAGGTTTACAACCTAACAAGAACAATCAACCTTACAAATATGTCCCACTCACCTAACGGTACAGTTTACCTTGAAGTATCAGACAGCCATACAAAAATAAAAATACCTGAATGGTGGACACCTAAAGTAAAAGGTAATGTAATTGAGGTTGAGGGTATAAAGATTACAGCAGAAGGTGCAAGGGAAGCTCACACTTTCAGAGAAAAGGACAGGATCAATTTTGAGGTTAAATATGATGGTGACTATTCATACGTTAAGAAATACTATTTAGAATCAAAGAACGAGTTGCATTACTTGCCTGATTCAGATTACACAGGACATTTCGTTGACTATAAATCTAAACAATGGATAGACTTTGAAGGTATAGATGATGAACCGTTGATTAAAAAGATAAGCAATAATAAATACCTTATACAGTTTGAAACAAATAGGGATACAATCAAGTTTAAATCTGTTGGACTATTAAACTCTGCCAATGTTACTTATACATTTATTATAGATGCAACTGCACCCGATTACGCATGGGTGACTGAAACACCTGAAGTTATGAATTATAACAGGAGTTTTACCGCTAGGTTGTTAGTTAATGATACAAACAGAAATCATACAACGTTCAGATTATATAATGCGTCAAGGACATTAATAAATACAACAGTTGTATATGATTCGGGTAGTGGGGTTCATATGTATAACCAGACGTTCTTTAACCTTGACAACTGGAGATATTTAGTTAATGCTACAGTAACAGACCAGTTCGGACAATCTGTAAACACAACGGTTGATAGGATTGTTTATAGACCTACCATTGATAACTGTAGTGAAGTTGTAGGACATATAGGAACACCGACAATTAACTTTACATTCATTAATGAGACTGATTCAAGTAACGTAACAGGCGAATTTGAGATTACATTTAATTATTATTACACAGATTTGGATGGTGTTATTGTATATCAGAATTATAGTTTTGAAACTAACAATACACAAAATCAGGGTTTCTGCATACATTTAAACAGTAGTAATGTAACTAGTGATTTCCAAATTGATTATGAAGTAGGAGGTGAAAGTTTTAACTATTTCGGTGATGATATTGTTCTTGATAACACATCCAGGAACATTATATTATATTCGCAAGAAGATACAACACAAGTTACATTTAACGTTAAAGATACATTTGATAATAACATTGAAGATTCATACATAACTGTTGATAAATATGACGTAGGAACTAACACATTTAAAACTGTAGAAATATTAAAGACAGACAATCAAGGTAACGCTTTAGGTCAAATCATACTTAACACTGCATGGTACAGGTTCAATGTTAAATATAATGGGATAGTATATCTTGTTGATGGACCTACCCAAGTATTTACAACAACCAAAAACTTTAGGATTAACTTAGCAGCTGCAGATTGGTTTGATAATTATGATATATATAATGGTGTAGCATATAACTTTACATTCAGTAACACTACCAAAAATTATGTATTCATATGGAATGATCCTAACTCAGCTATGCATCTTGCCTGTCTAAAGGTTGAACAGATACGTTCATCACCAAGTAACATACTAATTAATCATACCTGTGTTGACTCGTACAGCGGGGTAATCATAGTAAATATAGGTGTTAACGCATCAGTATCAGGTAACACTTACTTAGGTACAGCTTATTTTAAGTTTGATGATGTTGAACCTGTCGGGTCTATATGGGCCAGGTTCTTTGAAAGTGGATGGAAAACATATAATGATACTGGCGTGTTTGTTACATTCTTGATGGTAGCTGCAAGCGCATTACTATTAATAGTAAATCCTGTGTTTGCAATAATCGGCGTAATAATAACGATGGCCGCAACAGCGTTACTTGGTTTTCATTACATGGGTTTCCAGTTAATAATGGTCTTAGCCATAATGGGATTCATAGTTATATGGAGGTCTAAATGAATCCAGGCAGGTTGATGTCGGGGTTAATGTTTGCTTTAATTATATTCTTTAGCGGTATGTTTGTTTGGGGAGGGTACGCTAACGAAGATGCATATGATATAGATTCTGACAATACATCATTTGAAAACCTTACTAAACTTATGACTAAAGTATTTAATGATACAATAAGTATGAAAGAGGATATTACCGCTGAAAAAATATCAAGCGATTCTGCATGGGAAAATGTAATAGGTGGAAGTTATAATACTGTATCAAAGATATGGAAATTCTTTACTTATTCAGGACAGATACTTTCATCAGTAATATTAGCTTTTGGTATTCCTGAACCAATAATGTATGGGTTTACAGCGTTACTTACAATAGGAATGGTATTATCTTTAGTATTTATGTTTTTCAGGTTTGAACCGAGTTAAAAATGGCACTACCAACAGCATACAATTTAACCGTATTCAGTAACACTACGGGTTATGTACCTTTGTTTCAATACATAAACTCTGAACTCATGATGGGTTTTTTAGGTGCAGCCATACTTATATTCTTCTTTGGTACTACCATGATGTATTTCATGCGTGAAACTGGTAAACCTGGCGCATCATTCACAGCGTCAATGTTTATAGTTTTTGTCTTAGCTATGTTATTAAGAATCATGGGTTTAGTACATGACTGGGCAGTGTATGGTAGCATTGCTTTAATGGCTATAGGCGTAGCATTACTTAAACCTGAAAAGTAAAAGTGTATATAAAAATATATAAAGGATTAGTTCTTAAAGGTTTTAATCAATACGTCTAAACTTTAATTTTTACTTATAGGTTCTCGGTTACGGGAGGAGGTGAAAAGCTTTGAAGATGGATAAGAAAGGGCAAACTGGTCAGCTAGTTCCTCTTATTACTGGTCTTGTTGTTATTGGTCTTGTTCTCGTTGTATCTTTCTTGATACTTGGAGAAATTGCAGCTAACGCTACAGTTGTAGCTGATGAAAACGCAAGTTCGGCTGTTACTGAAACGCAGCAAGCAATGGATCAGATACCAGGTTGGTTAGGAATAATTGTAATTACTGTTATTGGTGCGATACTAATTGGACTAATTGCATTCTTTGCAAAACGAACCTAATAAAGGAATAGACTTATTTCACCAGGGGAGGGAATTCCCCGTTTTATATTTAACTAGAGGTTAAACTTATGAAACAAATTAATAAGAAAGGCCAATTTGTTGACCAAATTACTGGGTTAACGGTTTCTCTTGTAGCTGTTGCATTAGTCTTAGTTGTTGGATTCCTTGTTATGGCAGAAGCCAAGGTCCAGATTGAGGATCAGGATGGAATACCAACAGGACAATGTGCAAAAAACAGTTCAGGCAGTTATGCTTGCAACGGTACTATTGCTACAGTTGAAGCTATAGAACAAATCCCAGGTTGGTTAGGAATAATCGTTATCACTGTTATTGGTGCGATACTAATTGGACTAATTGCATACTTTGCAAAACAGACTTAAATCACCAGGGAAAGGGAATTTTCCCATTTCATTTAACTAGAGGTTAATATATGAATATATTAAAAATCAATAAAAAGGCACAGTATGTTGAACAGATTACTGGTTTAGCTATTGCCTTAGTTGGATTAGCTTTAGTCTTAGTTATTGGGTTTTTGATTTTAACTGAAGCGAAAGTGCAATCTGTTTCATCTGATGATACACTTGTTAGCACAAATAATGAAACATTTACTGCTTGGACCGTTAATGTTAATAAAGCATTAGGTCGTACTCCAAACAGTATGGAAACAACGTGTACAGAGATTAGAAACGGTACTGCAGGTGCAACAACTATATTACCAACGTCAGACTATACCTGTGAGTTTCAGGGTTTAACTATAACTGATGCAAAAGCTAACGATACATTGTTGGTAACATATACATCTAAGAACCGATCTTACAGTTATAATGGTTCGATAGATACGCAGCAAGCACTTGACCAAATACCTGGATGGTTAGGAATAATTGTGATCGTAACAATAGGTTCAATAATTATTGGACTTGTAATGTACGTCCAGAAGAAAATATAAAAACCTTTTTTTATTTACTTTAATAGTTTATACTCTTTATTTGGCGATAAAGAACTTTCTCTAACTTCCCCCGCACAAATCCCCCACAAACTCAACCTAATTCTTTAAGCGGGGTGAAATTATAACTAGAAATAGTATTATTTGGTTGATAACATATGCAATACCTTTTATATGCATCGTGATACTTCTGCCAGTTGTAATGTGTTTCGGTTGTTCCTGTTTGATTTCCTATCATGTAACAACAAAAACCTACAATAATTAAAACAATTAAAAATAATGTCCTACGTTCTATCTGGTACATATTTCTCAAACCCTCTCCATACCCAAAACTGTAACATATTAATAAAAAACAACACAACAATTAGGGGCGCCTTTTTGGGTGAAGGGTTTATATTATTTAGAAGTTCTAAATCCCCTACTTGTTGTGTATAATACTGTAGTTTCTGTTCATTACTAATCGGCAATATTCGATCCGAGTCAATTCCGTAAACTCTGTAGTTGCTGATTGTGACAGATAATAAAAGTAATATGCCTAAAATTATGAAATATACATTATAATACCTCATGAAAGGTGAAAATCCTCTGTATCTATTAATCACCATCCATATTATGAAATAAACAAACACCAATTTAATTAATGTTAAACCCCATAAAGGTAAACCTAATAAATACAATGGGTTAGACTCGTTTAAATGCGGGTGCTTGAACATTACCATATAGGTGGTTAGTATGTCAGTCAACGTAAGAAGTGCGAACAGAAACAAAGTAACGTTCCTTCTGGTTAGTATTTTCATTTAAAAACCTCACTAAGTTTAAGTTTACCTGGTTCAAAGTTTAAAATGTTATATAAAAACAATCTAAACAATAAGAAGGGAATCATAAAAACTAAAGTGTATTGCCATGCACTCATTAATTTATAATAATCAACCACTAAGAATATTGATAACATACTTACTATAAACATTGAACCACTAACCATACCTAGTTTTAAAAATTCTTTAATAAGTTTCATTGATATATACCATCCAATATTAAATTAAGTGCCATTCCAAACACAAACATGGCACAAAAGAATACAGTAGGCCATGAATGTATAAAGTTATGTGATAGACCTTGAGCATTACCCCAAAAACCTGCCCAGTATTGTTTAAAACTAAAAGGGGTATGCCCAAAGAAATCTATCATTGCCATCCCTAACGCTAAAGGAATGAGTGTGTATTCTATATGTAAAATCATTGAAGGCATTTAACCATACCTCGGTAGGCTACGGTCCTTTTCTTTTTCCCAATTAGAATTATTCTGACAGCTAACGCAGGGTTCTGATGTTATCTCTTGGTTTTCATGTTCACAAGTTCTACAATATTTATGTATATTTACCATGTTAATAACCTCCTTATTTATTTTTATCATTCACAATCATATAATTCTTGTGGGATAACTTTTTGTCTATTAACTTAAAAAAGTCATTAATTGTCTGGATATATTCAATGTCAACTGCTGTAAACTCTATATTAAATATCTCCTGAAATTTTGAGATTAACATAAGATTATTGAATGAGTCCCAGTCAGATATGGTATTTATTTTTGTAGCTTCATCATAATCTTCAAGATTTATTTCCATTACTAGTTTGACTTCTGCAATAATTTTATTTTTTGTTTCTTCATTCATCTTATTCATTTCTTTCTAGCATATACATTTATCCAGGTTTGATCCTTGTATTCTTTCTCTAAAAGGAACACATCAAAACCTGCACGTTCAACAAGGGTTATTATCTCAGACGATTTATAAAAAGCGTAAAACTTTTTTAACTTTCCAAAATATTTCCTTCCGGTAAATGCTTGGCCTATCCCTTCTTTAATTGTAATGAATAACAACCCCCCCCTAAATAAACCATCATAACATGATTTTAATACATTGTATGCGGCTTCTTTGTTTATATGATACAAAGATGAACATATCCAAACCCCATTATATCTTGTATCAAACAATATATCCTCCATGTTCTTATTATGAAAATTAACTTTAGGTGCTTCCCGTCTTGCATAACTAAGCATTTCATTACTTGCATCAATCCCAGTAACATCAAAACCTTTGTTAGAAAACTCTCTACAATCCCTACCAGTTCCACAACCAATATCAAGGATTCTGATACCTTCAATAAACTTTATAAACCTCTCCCTATGTTTGTGCATTATCTGCTCATTATTATATCTATTATAATACTGCAATGCAAGTTTGTCCGTTGTTTCTAGCGTTGTTTTATCCATTTTTTATTATTTGGTATGTTTTTATGTAACTGATTATGTTTCTAAAAAATTTAGAAATGATTAAATATAAAAATACGAATTTGATATATTGAAACATACCCATGCACATAAGAACCATTAAAAACAAAGTATGCCCAAACCTGTCAAAAGAATTATATGTTTTCATGCATACACTAAGAATACTTTGATTATTAAACACATTCTTTAAACTTGCTTGCGTTTGATATTTAAGTGCCATCCTTCTTCTAATCTCGTCAGTTTTATTATTCATTTCCCACATACCCACACCCAATACATATAATACAAAAACCCATATATCATTAGTATTGATGTAAGATAAGAAAACTGCTACAAAATAAGTTAATATGTTTCGCCAATAATCTACCGACATATCAAACAACACCCCGTAATCAGTTTGTTCATTACGTTTCCTGGCTAGAACCCCATCAACCCAATCTAATAAAAATCCAGTTAAGAATATAATAAATATGGCAATCCCCCAGTAACCTTTAAGGCCTGCCAGTAATAATATGTAAGCGGATAACATAAGTAATGCACCCATAACTGTTACTTGGTTTGCAGTAATCCCTAGCTTATAAAAAATATTAACTAGTGGGGAGGTTATCTTTCTAAAAAACATAAACAGGTAATTGTCTGTATCATCCATTTTTATAATTGTTCCTTCTTACTTCTGCAATCTAAACAACCGTGAAATTCTTTATTTTTTATATATATTTTAAATATTCCCTCTAACTCTCTCTTTCCACAAAGTTCACAAACCCATTCATCCTTTTCGTTAATTTTCATTTTTGTTCTAGTTTAGCCATACATTGCCATGCAAAACTTTCTATCTTTAGTTTGTGTTCCTTAAAGAATTCTCTTTCCTCTGTTGAACTCTCTAAAAAAACTTCATCCATTATTTTACGTTTTGATTTTTGTATATTTATCATTTTTTTTGTGACAGTTTACCCCATTCCGCAAATATCTTAAGCGTCTTTCCTTTATCTTGAACACTGAACCTACAATTATTAATATCCCATTCGCTAACTTCGGTTATGATTTTTACTTTAGTGATTTTCTTTTCATTTATTTCTATCATTTTCTTCTGTTTAGAGTCCTTTTAGGAACATTTTATACTTTAATGTATTTCTCGAGTTCAGAATCAAACACTATCTTTTTAAGTGCTTGTTTAAGATTGAGTGTTCCATTCTCCCCATCTTGACCTATCCCGTATTTAAATTCTATGCAATATGAATTTATTTCTTGTATAAATAAAAACCAAGAAACCCACATCATAAAACTTTCTTTTGTATCATAATAGTCACAATGGCTACCGCTTTCAATTATAATATGGTAAAATCCATCATCTTCGTCTTTTTCCTTTTCTTCTGGAAAACATATAAAGGGGGGCAGTCCAGCGGACGTTTGAATATCGGGATAGTATCTATCTTTTGGAACTTTCGTTAGTCCTAACATAGTCATCCAACTATCATTATCTTTTTCCAATATTCTTGTTCTTATTTCCTTAACATCCTCATAATCTTTTAATTTTACGGTCATTAAAATCGAATGTGTCATATTATCTCCTCCATTTTCTTCGTATTAGGGCAGTTTTAGGAAACTATTGGTTTCCCTGCCCCTCCTAAAGCATACTTACTAATGTTCCCTTTTTCTGTTAAATTCCTTTCAATTCCAAATTTATCATAAATTGCGTTGACAATCTGAGTTTCATTAAGTTCAATGTTTAATTCTTCTATTTGTAAACTTCCCACTATTTTGATAATATTATAATTTGTAAACATACAACCTAAAACAAAACCAATAAGTAAGCAACCTATTGAAATCCCTACACAAATTGCTTTTAAATTTTCTTGATTATTTCTCATTTAAAAAGTGAACTCCTCATGCTTAAAATAGTTCCACCAACCGCAAATATAATTGCCAAAGATAAAGTAATTATTATTTGTAGGGGTGATGCCACGCCCTCTTTTATAATCAAAGGACCAAAAAAAACTATTATACCTATGATTGGTCCAAACAATCCAGCATAAATTCCAAACTCATCTTTGTTCATTTGTTCCCTTTTTCAGTATATTGCGAAGTTATTTTTAATGTAGTGCCCTGTAAACCTATTGGCTCTGCAACATTAAAACCAATTAATGCAGACGGAAATCTTGATCCTTTTCCATCTATACCCTCATATTCAATTCTTTTATTTGGAATGAAAACCCAGGTTGCATTTTTGAATATGTTATACCATAGTTTAGTTTCAATGTTATCGCACCGATATATGGCAACACCCCTATGAACCACCTTAAAAAACTGTTTAAACATTTCTGTGGATCTTGAAAATGGGGGATTCATCCAACATATACTGCCTTTAGTATCAATCATATCTAAAAAATTATGTGAATATTGCCATACCTTATGATTTTGCTTATTCGCACAACAATCAAAAGTAAACTTATATTGATTATATAACTCCTGAAATAATTCTCGAGGTGTTTCCCATTCATCCCTTGCAGGATTATTTCCGCTTCCGTCGTTAGCTGTCATTTTTTCTATTAATTAACTCTTTCTCAATGTGCATTAATTCTATATCTAATTCATCTTTTTTTAAAATTAGTTCTTTCTTAGATGCTTTTGAGTATTCCATCATTTTGTTCGTACTTTAGGGCTTATGGGCAACATATTATGCGCATTTTTCCATTAATTGCCATCGCCATCGCCAGAGCCATCGCCAGAGCCATAGCCATAGCCATAGCCATCGCCATCGCCAGAGCCATTGCCAGAGCCAGAGCCATCGCCATAGCCAGAGCCATAGCCATAGCCATCGCCATCGCAATCGCAACTATTATTATCTACTTTCATTTTTTCCATTCAGCAACCGAAGCAATGTTTAATCTTGCTTTTTCTGTAACTTCCAAAACTTCTATGACTTCTGTAACCTCTATTTTTGATACTTCACAAGGAAACTTACACGCCTGTGGTTTACTTGTCCCTTCTTTTGCCAACTGGCTAAGGCTTGCTGCACCGTCCCAGTACCATAATCTTCTTGCATTAAGTATTGTTGCTTCTTTTCCTGTCCTTTTGTCAATATATCCTGCAAAAACACCTGCTGAATATGTTCTGACTATTACATACTGTTTCCCTTTAAGGCTCTTCGCTACCTTGTCGGTGTGTTTTGCTATGCTGTCTTTTGGAACATATTTTATTCCATTCAATTCAATTTCTTTATTTTCCATTTGGTTTACCTCGTTGTTTATGTTTATATTTATATTTTAGGGCTTATGGGCAGCTTTTAATTCTTTTATAGCTTGATCTAAACTGTTTGTTTCACATATATTAAATCCAGTACAGCCTAAAGTCCCTTCTTCCATTCTGAATAACATTTGTTCTAAAACCTTAATTCTTTGTTTTTCCATTTTATTTGCTTATTCTGTATCATTTAGGAACAATAACGGCCACCATCTTTTTTCTTATTGCTGGGTCTAAGTTATTGTGCATTATATCGGTAAGAGTTGCTTTAGGTCTTAATTTAAAAAACTCATTTATCAATATTTGCGGTTTAGCAAATTCATGTGTCCAAACTGATCTACCTAACGCCTTTTCTGTTGCTTTATGAAAATCTCTGAAATTCATACAAAGCTTTTTTTGACTAATCTGAAACATAAATTTACTCTCATTACTTATTTTACTCCAATCAAATGTTTCAGCTAATTTTATTGCTTCTTTTTTATTTAGTTGATACATCTTTACCTCCTTTCTTCCTATAAGTAGCAGAAAGGGAAGCATTATCCAGTTCCCTTCTAACAATATCAATAAGCTCTATTGCTTTGCAATACGTTTTAGCTGCTTCACATTTCCTCGAAATCTCGTTCTTGATTTTAAAAAGCTCGATTTCAATATCATTAACTGAAACAAATAACTCTTTATCATATTTGTCAGTTCCTACAAAATCCAACTTCCTGATACTTTTGAGGATAATGTTGTGTCCGATTACAATATCCTGTCTCGTCTTAATTTTCATTTTTGTTTCCTCTTTTGGTTAAAATAGGAATATTAATTGTTCCAATCTTCTTCTGTAATTAAATCTACTTGAATCTTTTTAATTAGGTCTACATCTTTTTCAAGTAGTTTTATTAAAACGATTGCTTTCTTTTTACCGTTCTGTTTGAAATGATACCTTTCAGTGTGTGCTTTATTATTTTCCATCTTATCCTCCTACTTATTTTTCTTCTCTTTTGGTTGATTATAGGAAATTAATTCCATTTTATACAACATAAACTTATTAAATTATATAAAAGAAATAATCCCCATAATGTTAAACAACTAATAAACATAAAAAAAAATATTGATACATCACAAACCCATACCTGATATGTGTATGTTTCGTAACATGTTGCTAAATTCTGTGATTGAAACATACCTAAAACTAATGTTAAAATACTAATTAATAAAAATGATGTTCCCTCCCAGTCAATTTTTCCTAAATCTTCTTTTAAATCATTTAATAATGATTGGCTTTCTTCAAAATAAGACATTAATTTTTTTAATCTCATAACTAAAATATCATATCTTACGACCCTTATAGGTTTCACAATATCATTC
>Ga0207997_1000292_pt1 | contig 25360 bp, 63 predicted proteins | sample AntAceMetag02UKN_FD_184777 | JGI IMG/M metagenome (GOLD analysis project Ga0207997, IMG submission 184777) | Saline lake microbial communities from Ace Lake, Antarctica - Antarctic Ace Lake Metagenome 02UKN (SPAdes) (version 2) | ecosystem: Environmental > Aquatic > Non-marine Saline and... | reverse complement strand
AGTTTTTAATGCAACACCTTCAGGAGCATCACTTGGATTAGTCACATAAGTCTTTTCCATTTTATTGTTGGTGTATTGCCTATTATCTAATTTTTTGTGTATTTTATATATTGGTGGCATTGTCTCATCTGTGAAAACTTTTAATGGTTGTCCGAATTGTATTCCTGTTGGGTCATACCATATTCCGTCTTTCTTCAACACAATATGGGATGCTTTGCCATTGACTAAAAGGCCAAAAACTTCAAAATTATCTTCTCCAATGCTCCTAAAAACGTCAGCTAACATGGTAGCAAACTCATCACATTGACCTGCTGCTACTTCAGGAACAGGATAGTTATCCAAGAATTGCTGAACAATAGGATGTACAACTGCCTCTCGATAAATGTAGGTCATTCCTTGGTGTTCGCATTGTATAAATCTTTCAATCATATTACTTATCTCTTATTTATTTTATTTTCTTTCCAGTTATTTCTTCCCATTCTGCTCTTTTGTCTGGAGCAATTGGAGATGGTGAACCCCAAACTTTTCCCATAGCAAAAGCTCTATGTTTTATATAATCAGTTGTTTTTTCTGCTGATTCTTCAACTGATTGGGTTGCATATTTTTGAGCTACTTCTTTTGAATAATCTGAAGCTTCATCCATCCATTTTTTATCCTTTAAAGCTTTTTTACCCCATTCTTTATCTGTTTCTGCTTTAGCTAATTTTACTTTATATACTTTATTGTAATCTTCATCTTTCATTTTATTTTCAAATTCTGGTGAAGTAGTTGGTTCCTCCCCTCCGCCTTGTCCTTGTGTGGGAGAGGGAGCTTGTTTTTTAGTATAAATATGCTTAGGGTCTTCGCCAGTATCCACATATTTCTTTGTATATTCTGGGTCTTCATAATAAACTGCATAGTCTGCATAATCATCACTTGAACCATTTATAACTTTTGTTTTGTAACCTTTTGCATCCATTTCATTAGCATAGTCGTTTGCTTCATCTTCACTCATATCACTTTTTCCATATTTTAAGTTTCCAACATCTTTTTTCCATCCTGTTTTGTCAAAAAAATCTGTTTTTTTATTGCTTGGAGCTCTATCACCAACGGATGGTTCTGATATAACATCACGGGAGGTTCCTTTTCCGCTAGGTTCATCATAATAATATCCACCTTTTGGTCCACGCTTAACTGCACTTCCTTTTGGTGCTTCACTAGGGCTTTTAACATAAGTTTTTCCTTCTTCCATTACCCAAATATTCTGTCCCATACCACTAGTAAAAAATATTTCTTGTTTTAATCCAGTTCCTCTTAGAGGCAATTTTTCATCGCCATGCAATTTTTTATGCATTGCTTTTCTTTCCTCGTCTGTTTTTGGAACACCTTGTTGTTTATCCATTTCAATCACCTCTCCTTGTTATAATTGTTTGCCCAATTGATGGAGTGAAAACAATGCTTTCATTCATCTTTTTCTCCATTTCATCAAGATAATCATAATATTTTGGATTCTCTTCCAAATGTGCCAACGCAATTGCTCTAGCCACTTCTTCGTCTTTAGTGTGTTCCATTTCTACTAATATTCCTTTTTCTAATTGTTCTGGGTCAACATCTTTAACTTCTGGAACTTCCAATTTTGCTTCTACTTCTTCCATAATATCACTTTTTCACTTTAATGAAACACCGACAGGATGGATGCGTACTATATGGCGGATATGGTGCATTAAAATCATTGATGTTAAATTCTTTTCCATTATAATTCGCACACACAGGACATACTTTTGAATCTCTTTGTGTATGATATGTAAATTCTTTGTTTGGAGAGTTTTGCATTGTATGTCTTATTCCTTGTGTATAAGCTTTCTTTAATTCTGTTATCGCTAATTGTTCACTTTTCCATGATAAGAAATCATATGTTTCTGAAACTTTGTTTTCTAAATCCTTTCCTTTCAATTCTCCAATCATTCCTTTATATAATACATTTTCTACTTTTTCTGCTCCAAGATTAACATTCTTTTTGACATATCGCCATCCACTTCTTTGTAGTCCATGATAGTCTTCTGCTCTATAAGGAACACCACCAACTAATCCAATTTGCTTTCCACCATCTTTTATTCCTTTTTGGAACGCTTGTTTCATTGAAGCATTAAATCCTTTTTGAATGTCTTCTCCACCTAACTTCAATAAAACACTCAATTGGTCAATATCTCTTTTTGTTAAAATCTCTTTAAATCTTTCTACTGTTTTTTTATTGGAAATATCTTTTACTTCATCTAATCTTTTTTTATAATTCTTTCTTATTCCTACTGCTGTTTGTTGAATTAAATTACTTATTCCTGTTGGGTCACCTAATGCATCTTCTTCTTCTTCTATTGAATATAAAGTAGGCTCTACACTTTCACTATACAAAGAATAATTTTCTGGCATTCCTCTTTCTAACGGAGATTCACCTCCGCCTGTCATTGATTCAGGTGGTTTGATATCTGTTCCTGCTTTTGGGATTTCTGGTTTCATTGGTTCCATTCCACCCATGTTTTGACCGAATCCTCCTCCGCCAAACATGTCCATCATTCCACCGCCACCTTTGGCCATTAAAGTGTTCTGCCACTCAACATAATAAACTTCGCCTTCTTCACCGATTTTATTTTTTCCTAATTCATCTAAGCAATCATTTAATGTTTCAAGATTTGATGTCCACAATTGCATTACTCTAGATGTCTTTTCAGCTTTTGTTTCAAAGTCTAATTCATTAAATTCTAAATGTCCTACTTCTAATTTTTCTTTTTCTAACCAAGGATTAATTAACACTTCTTCTAGTGTTGTCAAGAACGCTTTCCTTTTACTATAAATTGATAGAATATAAGAAATTAGTTGCACTTGAGCTGTTGACCTATTTACATCTGTTCCAAATCCTGTCAAGAAATCTGGGACAACACCACTAGTTAATTTCTTCCTGATGTGAGAAAGCATGTAGTCAAGATTTATTTCTTGCCCAGCGTAACTCAAGTCATCTGTTTTAATTGGTTTATTGACCAATGGGTCTTCATCTCTTTGTAGGCTTTCTAAATAAATAATAAAGTCGTCTAGTTCTTCGCCTGTTGCCGGATTATCTTTATCTCCATATTGAATAATCTTTCTTGGGACAGCTTTGTATTTTGCTAGAATAGCAATACTCTTTTCTAGCTCTTGTAAAATTAGATTATCGTTAATTGCACTTGCCAAATAGCTTTGACCATAAACTCCTGTTATCCCAATGTTGAGTTTGAAGTGAATCATTTTGTCTTTGTTTATTGGAATTCCATAAATCCTAAATTGCCTGAACTGTTGGTCAAGATAATAACTTAAATTAAACCATCTTGCTTTATTGTATTTTATTCCTGGAGTTAATCTCTGCACATAATATTCATCTAAGTTTTCAACAGATTTTTGGTCCCATTTACCAAACTCATCTTGCACTATCTTTTTTGTCTTTAATGGGTCTCCGTGTTCATCACAATTAATGTACCATCTACTACTATCAGCTTGAGGATAAAACTTTGTTGGTAATCCAGTGACTGGATTGAAATCCATTTCCACCCAACCATTACCACATTTAATTGTTTCTCTAATAACTTGTAATATCCAATTATCTATTCCAATTGACTTAATATAAGCTTGTCCTCTTTCTTCTGTGAATTTATCATCACTTTTAAAAACAATATCTCCACCATAAATAAAATCCGCACAAGTGTCAACCGCACTTCTAAAAATAGGGTTTGTATTATAAGCGGTATTTATTTCCTCCATCATTTGATGAGGAGTCATCATTCTTTCTTGATATATATCTGTGTTCTGTGGATTTAATGCACCGACAACAGATTTTCTTTCTTTTAGTTTAGAATCAGAACTTAAAATATTTCTTAAAACTTTCATTTATCATCACTTCCCTCTATTTCCCAATTTTACTGAGAATAGGTTCAACATTTTATTCTTATAAAATTACAATTTAATTCTTCTTCAATTGATTTTTGCCTCTCCAAATCTTTTTCTCTTAAATTTCCATATATATCAAAATGTGCTGGTTCATCAACTTCATATACTGTATTTGTTTCTTTACAATAACCATCAGTAATATATCCTAAACTTCTTATTTTAAATTGCCTAATAATTTTGTATTCATTTTGAGTTTCAATTCTATCAAGTATTTCTTTTTCATACTTTCCAAGACCAAAACGAGCATCATGCCCAAGAGATTCAAGATATTTTAAAATTGCTATTCTATTTGCTAATCCTATTTTCTTTCTGTGTTCTTTCGTAAATATTATTCCTTTCAATTTCTTACTTGTCTTTAATTTTTGTTCTATTCCAACTTTTCGTCCTATCTTATTATTACAAACTCCCAAAATTTTGTTTTTTATTTCCCTAATAAAATACCCCTCTTTTTGTTTATTTGTTATAGGTTTTCCTGTATGTGTGAAACTCATTTTTTCTTTTGTTTCTTTAGTGTGATGCCTACCAAAATTGGCTTTTTTTAATTTAGCTTTATGTTCTTCTGAAAATTGTCTTCCTGTAAGTGCTTTACTAATGTTATTTTTGTGTTTTTTTGTAAATTTATATCCTTTTTTTTGTCCCATTTTATCTCTTCCTTTCTTTGTTTACTTCTCCTAAAAATCCTACTAAATCAAAAAACAAATAAATTAAACATCCCATGCCTAATATTGAAATTATTATTTGTATTATTCCGTTTCCTTTTATCCAATCGCTTAATGGGGGGAGTTGGAGAGGGAGAAGCATTATTGTAAGAAAAAGAACGAAACTTCCAATAACACCGTATCCTATTACTAGTTTTATTATTCCCCATATTTGTGAGGTGAAATAACTCAATCCTCCCTCTACCGACTGTTTGTTGTTTTTTCTGAATCCCTTCTTTGAAGGGAATAACTTATTTTTAAGCTTATTAAAAATATATTTAAAACTAGTTATATTTAAATGTAATTTAACTTTTGTTGGTTCTTTTGGTGTTTCTTCCGGATTTTCGTCATTATCAATTACTTTTCCTTCCAAAATTAATTCTCTTAACATTCTTCTTGTTCTTGCTGTAGCCATAATTATTCCTCCACTTTATATTTTCTTTGTTTTTTCCAAACAACTTTTGGTTCTACTCCAACACTATCACAAACCTTTTTCATATAATCATATTCCATACAATCCACTCTATCACACCCAGTGCAAAAAATAGGAGTTCTTGTTTCATTTACTTTAGGACAAGAAATTGCCCCAACACTCAACTCATTGATAACTTTTGCTATTGCCTTTATTCTAGAAATATCCTTGAGTGAACGATTGTCTTCATTTATGTCTTCTTTTATTTTCTCGAATTCTGTTCTAGGAGACTCTTCTGCTGTCAAGTTTAATCCTCTTCCAAATGGTTTTACTTTTACTTTTCCAAACGATGCACCAGGAGGTGGCAAATAAAGATTCGTGAAATAAACAACTTGTGCTTTGCTCCAGAAAAAGTCATCTCTTCCCCAACGCTTTCCAGAATACCTAATGTTTGTTTCTAACACTTCTTTTTCTACTCTCTCAACATGTCTTATACTTCTTCTATGCAAATCAGTAGAGTTTAAGAATTTATATTTATCTGCCTGAACTAAACGCCTAAAGCCAACAGCCATTACTTCTTTTGAAGATGAAGTGAAATCAACTCTATGTAATATTGTCAAAGGCAAACTCGCCATTCTAAGTTTTTTCTCCAATAAATCACCAATAACTCTTCCATGTCCAGTGTTGTCAATTGAAATATATTGAGGTTTAAAAGAATGATAATGTGACCAAATTCTTTCTACTTGAATGTCATAAGGTTCTTGTGACATATCTAACATTCTTTCAACAACTGTATCATCTGGTAATTTTTCTACAATAGTAATAGCTGTAATATCATTTGCTTGAGCTAAGTCCACTAAAATATAAAAAGGATTTTTACTATTCCTTCTATCTTCCCATTCAGGTTCATCAATAATATTCCGATAAATCCAAGCTGATGGAATAACTTTATATTTTTCATCAACACTCACTCCAAGATTTTCTTGCATGAACTTTTCTTTGTCATATCTCTTTTTCTCTAATTCTTCTAATTTAACCCATGGATAAGGAATAATTACATTCTTTTGATAAAGTTCTTTCTTTTCTATGTCAACAGTATATCGTGGATTTTTAGAATAAGTTTCTATTAGATTATTTATTTCTTCGTCTGTCAATTCATCAAATTGCTTCATTATTCGTCTTTCGTTATCTAAGTCAATATAGAATGGTTGGTCTAAATCTATTTCCTTCCAATTTGTTATTACTGGACAATAATAAGATTTCATTCCAAATTTTTGTGGTTCACTATAAAATTGCCAAAATAAATCATCAGTTGTTCTTGGAGTGGATTGTAACCTGACACTTCCTCCTTGCCTGACATAATATTGAATTACATCCCAAATATCTTGTTGTTCGTTTTTAACACTAATTGCCCAAGCCATTTCATCAAAGATAACATGGATAGCGTTTTTTCCTCTCTTTCCACCTTTGGCTCTACCTGAAAGCCCTGTTATTTTTGTGTCATTAATTGTTTTTGAAAGAGCCTTAGAAACGTCTTGAATATTTAAAATTGGACCTCCACCTAATTGTTCAGGGTAATAGTTTGCATCTTTTGCTAATTGTGTGACTTTATCTAAAAAGTCAATGGTTTGGTCTAAATCATCAGCAATATAATAAATAAAAGTATTAGGATAGTCTTCTGCAATTAAAATCGTTTCAACTGCAGCAATCAAAGAAAAACCAATCTGTCTTCCTTTATTTAATACACTCATAAAAGTTAGCCCTTCATCAACTAACTTTCTTCCTTTGCCTAATATTCCATCGCGAAGCATTTCCTTTTGTGGTTCAGGAATCTTTAATGGAATAACTTCACCTAAAGAAGTTCTTACATTGAAAATATCTTCTGCACGGTCAACAACATCATTAACCCATCTCTCTGCTAATTGTTTTTTTAACTGTTCAGTATTAGCCATTCAAATATTCACCCGAATAAAATCTCTTGCATCCATAGTATTTTCATCAAACCATTCAGGAATATATCTTGGCAAAGATTCTATATACTTAACAACTTTTACAGTATTTTTTTCTAAGTTCTTATCATCCCAAATTCTAAAAACCTTATATCCTGCGTCTTCTAATTCTTTTGTCCTAATGTGGTCTAACTCATTTCCATGAGGATAATTATGCCAATATGTTCCATCAACCTCAATTATTATTTTATCTGATGGAATTAAAATATCACAAAAATAAGAATGATTAATAAATGAAATGTATTGTTGCGCAACAAAAAAGATTGAATTTTTTAACAACTCTTTGCGAACTTTATATTCTGGACCAGAAACAAATTGTTTTTTTTGTTTTTCGTGTCTTTTTATTTTTTCTTGTGGATGTTCTTTCCAATATTCTTTTTCTAAATCACTAAAATATTTTCTCATTTTAGGTGTTCCAAACTTTTTCTTAAGTATTTTACTTAAATGTTTTTTTCTCTCTTCAGAGCATACTCTTTTTTTCTTTCCTCTCCCTTCATCATTTTTGAATAACTCTTTAAGAAGTTCATCTGGGTGTTCTCTAAAGTATTTGCAATGTTTTTCTATCCAAACATCTTTTATTATTTTCCGTATTTTTTCTTTAGTTTCAAGTGTATGGTTTCTTCCTTTATTTGCAATTCCAATTTTCTTATTTCTTTCTTCTGGATTCCTACACCAATTATTTCCATATCTCTTTTTTCTAGTAGCTGTTCGTTTTTTGCCTTCTTCTGCCCATTGCTCTTTGGTCTTTTTACTTATTGTTTTTTTCAATGTTTTTACCATTCTTAAATATCTTTCTTTCTTTTTTTCAGGCATTAAATTTTTCATATAGTCAATTAAATTATGACCTTTACAATATTTATAAGGAAAATTAACTAATTTCCCACAACCACACAAACAAAATTCAGACAACAAATTCACCACATTATTTTTTCTCCTTTTCTTCTTTTGGAACCAACTTGCATTTTATTTCCATTCTCTCATTACAAACTGGACAATACACATACAAGTGTCTTCTTCCATCAACTGTTTCATCTATTACATCTTTTTTTCTATCCTCAATGTAGATATGACTACTACACCAATCACATTGTCTTGTCAATTCAGCAAATGTCATTTAACTACCTCCTTATAAACTAAATCCTTTTCTAACTTTTTGGTCCTCATTTCCAATTTTAACTTGATTCTTGCAATTCGTGCAAATCAATAAATCTCCTTCGTGCACTACAGCGATGTGTGCAACCTTTATTGATTTACATTTAGGACAATGGATAAGTCCATCTTTGCCTGTCCATTCCTTATATGCTTTTCTGAATTCTTTTTCAACCATTCAATCATCTCTATATTCAGGATGTTCTTTTATTAATTGTTTTTTTCTTATTTCTATTAATCCTTCCATAGTATATAAACATCCCTGACAAACAAATATGCCGTGCAAATAAATTCCTTCTGACATAATATATTCTGGATGTGTGTGTATATTAATATTAAATGTATGACAAAATATACATTTTATTTTTTTATTCTTTAATTGTTTTGCTTGTTCAATTCTTAAATCTTCTACCCATTTACAAGCACACTTAAAACAAGATTTATGTGGTTTTTTTTCTCTGTCTAATTCTCCGCCAACTAAAACATCTTCTCCTCCATGCATTTCTCTCCCACAATCTGGACAAGTTTCTTTTTTACTCATCTACTTCTCCTCCCATGTTTTCTATCATGACATTTCTGACACAACACTTGCAAGTCTTCTGTATTTTCGTTTCCAAGATTCTCGTAGGTTTTGTGATGCACCACCAACCCCTTAGTAGCTCCGCATACACTACAATACCTTTGCATACTCCTCATCATCTTAGACTTAAATTTCCATTGAGGAGACTGATAATATCTTCGGAAGACCATAAATATAATTTTAAAACATTTGCTTTGAATATAATTGTTTCATTCGTTCGTTTTCTTTTTCGTTTTGATTCACAAACGGACGATAATAAACTTTATAACATGTATTAATAACATCATATTGGCTTTTTTCTATTACACCTAACCACACAAACTTTTCTCTTTTTCCTTTGTCTTTATTCTTAAGCCATTGAGCTAAAATCTCTCCTTTCCTTAAAGGGCGAGAATGGTTGAGTGTGAGAAGCTTACTCCACACACCACCATAAGGAGTTTGGGTTTGTTTGTCTTTAACTTGTAAGATAGGGTTACGCTTCATTTCTTGTCTTATAATATTTTCTCTTATTTCTTCTAATTCTTTACTCTTGGACACGATACCACTCCACAGTCTTTTCTAATCCTTTATCAAATCCATATATTGGTTTATTAATTATATCTTCTGCAACAATGCCTTCTACATCTCCTTCTCTGTTACCCTTATATACAGGCTCTTCTAAATGATTTAATTGTTTGGCTATTCTATTAAACAATTCAACAACAGAATGTGGTTCTCCATATCCTAGTTTAACTAGTTTATGTTTGTGTTTGCTTTCTCCCCACATAATTAATTCATCAACAACATCACCAACATAAGTAAAATCTCTATAAAATGTTCCGTCACCATAAATTACACACCTACCTGCTTCCATTATGGCATTACAAAACGATGGAACAATCGCACCACCATATGGTTGTCTTTCTCCAAATACATTATATAATCTAATATTAATAGTGTTTGGGAATAAGTTAGTAACATCTTCTCCTGCCTTTTTACTAATAGCATAAGGCGACTGACAAAACTCAGCTCCAGAGCTTGAAATATTAACAAACCTTGCATCAGGAAATTCATTTATAATATTCCATGTTCCATTAATGTTTGTCTCAAAAAACGATTTGGGTTCTTTAAAAGACTGAGGAACAAACTTTCTTGCTGCCAAATGATAGATTATATCAAATTTAGGGTTTTTTAATTTTAAATGCCACATTATGTTATTTATTGTTCCATAAATAAATGTGATTTTATCTTCTACTGCCTCTAGATTTTCCTCTAAACCAAAACTCAAGTCATCTAATACAGTGACTTTATTTCCTCTTTTAACTAACTCTTCTACTAGATGGCTTCCAATAAACCCTGCTCCACCTGTTACTAATACATTCATTGTTTTTCTTCACACTCCTTTACTGAATCTCTGCCTTTAATCCACGCTTTTGTGTATTCAGGTTTAGAAAAAATGCTGAAATGACAATTAATAATATTAGCTCCAGTTAAAGCTTTGGCTTTTCCTAATTCAAAAGCTTTTTGTTCATTCATTTCTATCAATTTCTCTTTCATTTTTTTTCCTCCAAAACAATTTCTTTTAATTTGTGATTCCAATAGCTATAACCTTTAGAAGATTTAGCTAAATCTTTTTGATAAGCATCCATTTGATTAGCATAAATATCTCGCATTCTAATAATTTCTTCTTTTTCTTTTTTGTTAGTCATTCTCTCTTCCTCCTTTTACTAAACCACATTTCTGGAAATGCTCTACTAATTAAAACCTTTATTTCTTTATCTTTAACTTTATCTTTCAACCATTCAACAGCATCTTTTATTTCGCTTTCTTTATACCAATAATCGCCTTTGTCAATACTGTCATATAGATTTTCTTTCCATTCACCAAAATATCTTGTTAGTGGTTTCATTACCTAAACCTCCTACTTTTTTCTTTCACTTCATCTATTGTTTCTCTAACTAATTCTTCTAATTCTTTTTTTGTTACTGGTCTCACTCCCATCATTCTTTTACCTTGAAAGTTATTGGCCAGACTTCTAAAGTATTCCATTCACGAATTTGAAGAAATTTATTAGAATAAACTGGTTCAGCATAACTAATTTTATAGATTTTACAAAAATATTTTAAAAATTCTTTCCTACTTTTAAATCCCTCTCTCTTCGCCTCAGATTCAGTAATGTCTAAAAGTGGTTGTTGTTCTTTGATGGCAGTTATTGTAAACTTCAAAGGCTTTACTTCTGTTAATTTTCCTTCATTTAAAGGACAAATAATTTCTTTTCCTTTTTTTCTAACTATTTCATCTTTAAAAATTGTTTTACATTTTGGACAATACCATATTCCTTTATTGCCTAACTCAATTGGATACTCTCTACCAATCTGCCACTTGATTTTTTCTTTTTTGTCTAAAATATGTGTCATATCAACCATTGGTTCATCACCAAATTGGTCAAACATTGAAATAAGAATTTCCCCTTCTTTAACCAACCTTCTCGTCTCAGTCTTCTTTCCATCCAAGATTGCTTGAATCATTTCTTTTGTGAACTTCATATTGTTTCCTCAAATCTTACATGATGACAATCGTGATGTTTTCCTAATATAACATTAGAAATTGCTCCAATAATATCTCCTTTATTCCAACAATTACATTTTCCTTTTGTCCAACTCATCATCACACCCAATCCTGCAAGTGGTCACCATATGCTCTCATGTCATCTGGTTTCTTTTTATCTTTCATGTTATGTTCATCACTTAATTCTTGTTCTCTTTCAGTCATGAATTCACCTCAACTTCTCCATTTCAACTGGATTCACAGCATACTTCCATTCATCAAGTATGCCTTTACCATCAAATAATAGTTTGGCTGTAACTTCATTGTATCCCAGTTGTTTTTTAGTTAGCTTTGGTTCAGTGTGTTTGACTTTAAAGTATGCTTTCCTAATAATTGATGAATTCATTTTATCACCGATGTCATAGATATTTGTTGGAATATAAGAAACAAATATATTGCTACAAGTAATATATAAATTCCTTCTAACAATTGTCCCCAAAAAATTATACCAATTAATGACCCAATAGCAAGAAGAAAACTAATTACACCTAAATTAACTACATAACTTCTTTTCATTCACAACACCCCTAACCCTACTACACTCAAACAAATACCAACTATTGGCAAAGCATTGTCCTTGAAGTAGTTTGTTGCTGAATTAAAGACTTCCAGTGGTGGTTTAGGTAGTGAGTAGTTCCCTGATGCGTAAGGCAAACTATTAAAATATCCGTTTACTTTTCTCATTTTCTCACCTTCTTTCTATTTTCCATTTTTTCAAATTCTTTTAAGATTTCTTCAAAGGTCATTCAATCACCGTATTGTGATTCTTGAAGCCATATTCTTGACCCCAATCAAATTCCCAATCAAGTTCTTTTTCTAAATCATTATCTCTTTTATATTGTTCATCTATTTCTATTTCTCTATGATAACATTTATCGCAAATGTAAGGCTTAATCATTGTTGGGCTTTCCTCTTCTTTTCCGCATTCTACACAAATTATTTTTTCCATGTTATTTCACCTTTTTTACTTCAATTGTAATTTCTATATCTGCTTGCAATTCTTCTACATAGTGTTTTTTCTTTTTTGAGTAAAACAACTTTGTTGTTTTTTTATGAATATATTCCAATACTTGTTTGTTCGCATCAAACATATATATTGTACCCTTTTTTACTTTTATTTTCATCATCTCACCTCTTTAGTAAAAATTTCTTTTTACTATATACATATATAAACCTATATGTTTATAATGCTATTGTTTAACCACTCCAATTCTTTACCATTTTTAATTAAATCAATTTCCTTTTGCTGAACAAGAAAAAATCTATCCTTAACAAAGACTTCAAATAAATCATGTTTTCTTTTATCTCTTTCTTTCATCCATCCTTTTACTTCAACCCAAAACCCATGTTCAGGAAGATAAAAATCTGGGAGATAAGTTATATTATTGTCTTCAGAGAAATAAATTCTATACAATTCATATTCCCATTTTATATTTTTTTTATCTAAATATTTAACAAACTCAGCTTCCCATGTACTTCTAAACCAATTTCTATCATATAATGTTTTTTTAGCATGAGGACTCTTTTTCCCAAACATAGGATTCCCATCACCTGACATCTTTTCTGACATATTTTTTCTTCTTTCTTCAGTATAAACTCCATTAAATCTCCCTTTTTTCTTAAAATAATTTAATGGACTTTTTATTTGAGCTTCACTTAATATTTTCCTTGTTTTTTCAGTTGTGATTCTTCCTGTTGCTTTAATTGAAATTTTTTCCCTGCTTTCTTTTTTATTACAAGCTATTCTTAATGTTTCAATTCGTTCATCTTTTTCTTTTACACTAATATTATCCCAATATTTTTTTATAGAAACTCTTATTTTTTCAATTGTTTCTTGTTTTTGTGGTCGTTTCATATTAATCAACTACTTTAACTTCCGCATTATAATTATGCTTTCTTCCATTGGGTGTCCGTCTTTGTATACAACCCCAGTATTGGGTCTATAAACCATTGTCCAAAACCACCCACTAAAAGTTTTAAAGAAATCTCGCATATCATTTAAAGTCCATACTTTTGGGTGTTCAATCCAAACTCTATCATGAGCAGGTAAAACAACAAGCAACAATCCATTATCTTTTAGTCTCTTTCTTGCATCTATGATGTATTCTTCAGGAAATTTTAAGTGTTCTATTACATGCGACATAATAATAACATCATAATTGTCCCCTTCTAATTTATCGTTTACAATGTAATTGTTTTCTTTACAGTTTTTTTTGGCTATTTTTATGGCATAAGGACTATAATCAATTCCAGTCAAAATAGTATTCGGCTTTTTTTCTTTTATCCATTTCAAGAACTCTCCTATTCCACAACCAAAATCCAAGACTTTATCTTTATCTTTTATTTGACCTAAAAGAAACTGATAGCGTCCTGTATTAATTCTTGAAAAGTCATCGCCTTGCTCTTTTTCATAAATAGCATCCCAATATTGGTCTGTATTCACTTCAAGGGGAAAATTACTCATCTTATCCCTCTACATACTTGTCATTCAATCTATTAAGCAATTCTTCCATTAAAATTACTCTAGCCTCTAATCTGTCTTTTCCTCTAATTGCTGCACCTTTCTTGCCACTTTCTAAAACCCATTTGATTCCTTTAAGTTTTTTATCTACTAATGCTCTTACTTCTTCGCCTTCTTCGTCTGTTAATTCAAAGCTCACTATTCCGCCTCCTTTATTAATAAATAACTAAAACATATTATAAATATATGGTTTTATGTTTTTATTATCTTCTTTCCAACATTTCGATTACCTCAGAATATTCGTGTTCATCTTCCAAATAATCTAAGAAATCACTAATGATTTCACTTGCTTGAGCCACGTTTACATCTTTTGCTCCTGAGTTTTCTTTTGCAGCATAACTTGCTGCTTTTCTCAAATTCACTCTTGTCATAATTTCACCTCCTTTATTAATTCATCTACATTCTTAAAAATTCCGTCACTAAAATGTAACAACCAAGGATGCGTACGATGCACTTTGCTTGGACAGATGAGATAGACTTCTTTGTCCACAATATCCTCAACTATGCGACCTCTGGCAGCATAAAATACTTCCATGAATGTTCCAATAGAGGGAGAGTTTACATAGGCGATTACTCCATCGCACTCATTAATGTGCTCTAAATCTGTTAATACGACATCATTCGCCAACTCTCTCAATTTATCACTATCTTCTTCTATAAACTTTTTATGCACTACTTCCCAATGTTCATAATCAAATGGATTAATCACTTCCATGACCTTCTTTAGCTTTGGTTCAATCTCTTCTTTAACAAAATCCTTGTCAATGGTTGAATGAGCGAGGTAGTATTTCATTCATCTGCCTCCTTTAATCCTTCTATCCATTTTTCATAATGTTTACATCCTTTCTTTCCATTTAATACCTCAAATGGAGAAGGGAATTTCTTTTCACATATTCCACAACGATTATGAATTATTAGCTCTATTTCCTTAGAGTACGGAGCTTCACCATAAATTTTTGTAGTAGATGTTTCTGTCATGTTTTCACACCCCATTCTAAAAGTTTATGTATTATTTTTATTTTATACTTTTTCTTGCATTGTTTGCATTGATTCCAATAATCATCATCTACATACATTATCTCTCCACATGAACAAATTATTTCTCCACAATTTCCTATAATCCAATCAATTTTTGCCTTCACTTCTTCACCTCAACAAAAAACCTACACTTCCTCGCACAACCAAAATATCCTTTATTTGCTTTTGCTGGCTTATCTGGACTTCCTTCATTGCTTTTCTTGCAATGCTTTGCAAATTTGTCAGTTGGTGCATACACACAATTTCTCCAAGTCATTCTAAACCATTACTCCTTGTCCTTGACATTCTCCACATAGATGCCTATTCTTTTCTACTCCAATCAAAACATCATAAAATCCTGCACCTTCACATATAGGACAAATATGAGTATAATTTTGTTTAGTATATAACAAAGTCATTTCTCCACCTCTTTTATTACTTCCCAATGATTTCTACAAAGAGGAAACACAACATTTCCTGCTCCTTTATATTCAATTAAACCAAACAATCCTTCTTTGGCTTGACTCTTACAACCAACAAAACTACACTTCATTTTCTCGCCCTTATCTTTTTTTGTTCTCTACACCATTTGTTGTATTTTTTAATGTCAAAACTTACATCATCTACAAGTTTGTTTTTGCAAACTAAATAATGAAGCAAATAACTATCTCTAATCATGTCTTCGCCATGTTCTTTCCAAAACATGTCTTTATCATTTCTTGCTAAAGATTTGCCAAACATTTTAAGAGAGATAATAGTAGGATGCATGTTGAGATGTATGGTTTCACCCTTTTTAAATTTGAAATGTATGTGAGCTTTTGACAACCACTTTTTACTTTTCTTCATCTTTATCAATCCCCAATATTTCTGTCACTTCTTGTTTAACATATCCATCCTTTTTGTATTGTTTTGCCACCTTTAAGGCAGTTGAATAATATTTATCTAAAAACCTAAAGCCTTTTTTTATTGTGAATGTCTTTGTTTCTATTTCTCCAAAGACATAACTATTGATATGCACATACATCAAGTCATTCCATATATCAAATTCAAGTTCCAAATACCCATCTCTTGGTTTACAATGCTCATTCTTAATTAAATTCAATGCTTTTCTGAAATCTTTTAGCCAATTCATTTCTTCACCATCTTTGGATTTTCATAAATGTTGCCGATGACTTCTAATTCCTCAACATTTTCTAAGCTATGCCAATCGTGAACTCCATCTTTCCATGCTCTAATTTTTTCTTTTCCTTTTCTTGCACAAAAAGTTCCATTATCAAAGATTACTTCTCCAACATCCTGTGTATCAGGATATTTTTCTGACCAGTTTTTATCAAAAATAATTGTTACAATATCTCCTTCATAAATTTCTTTCCCATTCTTATCCTTTAAGCCAGTGTATTGCATTAAGATTAAACCAGATTCTTTAGGATATTGCAATGGTCCATCATATAATATTTCTTCATGCTTTAACATTTTCTTTTCTTTTTTTATCCATGCTCTAAATTTTATTTCTCTCATATTATCCCCTAAAAGTAACCCTAACCTCACAATCAATTGGTTGAGTTTCACCTGCTACTATTCCTCTTCCTGAAACAGTTAAAGTTCCACTTATTACACATTCTTTCTTACAAAACTTTTCTATTGCTGTCGCCCATTCTTTTGGAGTCATCATTTCACCTTCTTTTTTTCTGGAAAGGAACAGGTTTTTGTTATTGTTATATCATGTGCCTTTTTATTTTTTAATAAAATTGAAACGATAGCTAATGCTTCTTTTATTAAATCAACCATATCACTTTTATCTTGATATATTCCCTTTTTTCCATCAATTTCTTTTTTCCATTGAATCCAATAATGTTCTGTTGTTTTCATCATTTCACCTCTTTAATAAATATATAAACCAATATGTTTATATACATATTCCTATTTACCAGCTCCACACTCCGGACATTCTTTTGTTGGCATATCTCTTGAATCTTGTCGACTCATTGGAACGGGAAATCCAACTGCCCAAACCCCAAAACCATGACATGTACTACACTTCTTCTTTTCCATTTATATTCCTCCTTTTTCAAAAAAATATTTACCTTTTTCTTTATTAAAATATATTATTTTTTTCTTTAATAATTCTTTTACTAAATGATAAATAGAATAATGGGCTTTTCCATGCCCTTTGTGATTAGTCAAAAATAAATTATTATAATCGTTATTTTTCTTATCATAATCAATATGATGAATTACTTCATCCATGTTTAAGTATCTTCCAAGTTTTTTCTCTACAACTAAAATATGTTCTTTGACACGACACCCTTTAACTTTATTAGCATTTCTTGGATGGTTAGGAGAATATATAAAAACATAGTCTCCTTTTCTACTTAATATTTTTCCTTTATATGCTGGATTTTTATTTCCTTTAACATTTGCATGATTATCTTTCATTTTTTTAATTGTTTCTTCTGTGTGTGTTTTTCCAAAAAATCCGTTTCTTTCTCCTCTTTGTGCAATGCTCATCTTTTCTTTTGTTTCTATTGATAATTTTTTACCTTTGTTCCAAATCTTTAATCCCCTTTTAAATCTTTCTTTTAATGATTCACTAGTTTTAGTTTTTGATTCACTAGAATGAGCTTTTCCTTCAAACTTCATAATATAACCTTATATTATTTATATAACTAAATGTATTTAAATGTATTTAACCAAACCCCCAACAGGTTTTACATTTGTTTCCTTTCTTTTCATAGTCACTCATTCACTTCCCTCCTATCTCTAATTCAATTATATCTTCGTCTTCATATAATTTCTTAACATCTTCTTTAACAGAAAACTTTCTTTCATCCCATTGAGCTACCTGCAAACAAGTCAAGCCAATTCGTCTCCACATATCAACAACTCTCTGCCTGTCTTCCAAGACGCATAAGACATCATGCTTTGGTTTAATATGTTTGTTATAAATTTCAAGTTTAATGATGTCATCGCTTCTGAAGTCACCGTCTGCTCTCATATACAATTTATCAAAATAAACATTTTGTTCCTTTAACCATTCTTTGGTTTGCTCTCTATAATTTTCTAATCTTCCTGTCACCAAAATAATCCAATATTTGTGCCTTAAACACTCCACCAACTCAATCACATCTCTCTTTGGCAAGTCAATATCTAATGACTCATAAAACTTATCATAATCAGGTTCCTTATTTGTTTTCAAGATGTGATGTAGCCTGTGGTCTATGTTAGCGATTGTTCCGTCAATGTCAACTATTATTGCTTTTCTCATTTAATCACCATTGTTCCTTCCGAACAACCACTTTTAATTGCAAAACAGATTTCATCTAACTCTTCATCTGTTAATTCTTTTTTTCCTTTGAATTCAAATTTCCATTCAATCATTCAATCACCTCATACAGTTTTACTTATTCATAATATGCTTTAATGATGGCATCACTTATTTCATTAGATATTTTATTCCACAAAGTTTGTACTTTATCTCCTTTCAATAAAGGAACAGCAATCACAACCTCTGCTATTGAAGTATCTCCCATAAAGATACTTCCTTTTAAGATATCTGTATCTATAGGGTTTATTACATTTCTATGTTTTTCTTCTTCATTTTTACTCTTAAATGAATAAAAGCATTCTCTTATTTCTTCTTTATTATATTCTTTTACTTTATCTTTCACTCTTTCTATTGCTTTCTTTTCATTAAATTCAAACTGTACTTTTTTTTCCATTTTGATTCCTCCTATTCTATTACCTCATACTTTTCACAAGTTCCACCAACTTGCCCACAATTCGGACACAAAGTAGGAGCTAACGTTCTAATGCCTTTTGGCTTGGATAGTTTGATGTAGTGATGAGAGCAATAATCGCAAGTGACAAGGTAAGCGTAAGACGTCATCATTTCAAAATCTCCTCTACTTTCTTTGGATTCTTTTTAAGAATTTGTAAAAATCTCTTTACTTCTAAAGTTATTTGTGCATGGCTGTAATCACAATAACTATTTTCTGCAGTTGGTTTTATTTGTTTAATTTCCTTATAAAATTCTTTAAGAATCTTCTCCAAATCCTCAATTGAATACCTTGGTGGTCCTTCAAGAGTCCACTCTAACAATTGTTTAAACTTATTGAAATTATCTTGGCTTTCCTTTTCCACAGCAAAATTTTCATTTATTGTAGAAATTTCTTTTATTTTTGATTTTATTTCTTTTTCACTTCTCATTTTCTGTCAGCCTCCTAAATAATACATAAAAAATTACTCCTATTATTACCAAAGTTAAATTAAAAACTATGTCATCCAAAAGAAAACAAACAATAATATACAATAACAAAATAACTGCTGCTATTGTTGATGTTTTATTTGATACATATACCATTCACTTTACCTCACCCTTCACATCAACAACCTTCTTCCCCCGAAGCTCCGACATCATACTCTTCACATCTACCACTGGAGCATTAACATTAACTTGAGACGCAATTGGCTTTCTACCATACAACATCTCATACACTTGCAATTTCAAAAAAGCCAATTCCTTTAAATCATTTTTAGTTGGCATTTGCCCTTCTTCTTCATGAAATCTCATTGCTTCTTCTAGTTTGTCAATTGTCGTTTGTATATCAACCAACAAATCTCTTGGGTCGCCACTTGTTAAAGCATCTTGTTTTTTATATGACGCATGAAGATTTTTGATTTGATAATAACACCTAGCGTTTTTGTTAAACTTCGCACAACCACCTCTAATCGCACACTCACTACATTTCTTCAATGTTTTTGCCACTGGCGATTTGCTGTCAACATACCTTCCACTAACAACCCGCAAAGCGTGTTTTGTAGTGGTTGCACTACCCTTTTTTCCGCCTTCACTCATCTTTTGTTTTTTAATAAAGTCATCATTCACTTTTCTACACCTTAAACCCCTTATATAAGGGTTGTATCATTCACTTCATTTCCTTCCCTTCTTATATTCTTTTTTCCAAATCACAGGCTTAGAATCAAATTTGTCCTTTTCCATAAAAAATGGACTCTCAACTTCTCCACACCTAATCAAATATTCTTTTGCTATAGGAGTCATTTTTTGTGTCATTTCCTCTAATTCTTGTGGTGTTAAAATAGTTTGTGGCCCATTAATTTTACAACCAATTCTAGTAAAAAATGGAGATTTATTTAAAATCAAAGTTTCTTTCTTGTTCTCTTCTATAAGTTTTTTACGCTTCTTTTCATTCATTCAACACACCTCCTCAATCTCTCTCCACTATATCTTCTAGCACACTTCTTATGGTCTTTACAAAAATAATAAGTGAGCTTTCCTTTATTCGCAGTCTTAAAATAAACTGCCTTCTTCCTGCACTTCCACTCAGAGCAATTCACTCAAATCACTCCAAATACTTTCAACAAAATTAATGAGATTACAATAATAGGTGAAAAAATAATTAAAATAACGACAAGAGCAAATAAAAGATTTAAACATAAAGCAAACAAAGAAAAAAGAACAACAAGTAAATCCTCAATCAACCCAAACAATCTCTTCCAAAATCCCATTCACTTCACCATCCTTTAACAACCACATTCAACTTTCTCAACAAATTCCTATATCTTGTTTTTCTTTTCGTCAAATAATCCTTTTGCATTGCATAATCAATTCCTTGTAGAATCAACTTTTTCTCAGCTTCATCAAGTGGTGTTATTCTTTTAATTTTGCCATCAATCACATAAGTAAAACAAAATCCGTTTTTCATTATAACATCTCACTACTGAATGTCATTGTGTCTACATTATCAAATGGAGCTCTTAGTTTAGGGTCTAGTTTTAACATCTCTCTAAATGCTTTATTCTCTGAAGCAATCTTTTCTATTATCAAACTTTTTTCCTTTAGTCTATTTTCATATCTTCCTACTTTATATTCTAATTCTTTACATTCATTAACTATCACATCATATTTCTTATCAAATAGATTGACAAATTCTTTAATTACTTCGTCTACTGAATCTCTTTCAGCTAGCATCCTTTCTAATTCTTCTTTTGTTCTTCTCATTTCCAATCTCCTCCCTTTCCTTTTCTAACTCATCTCTTTTGCGAGCAATCCATCTTACCAACACAACATCAATTCTGTCTTTATGTTTTGGGTGTTCAAAAAGATATTTCATCCATTCTTCTAAACAGAATTCGCAGAAATAGCTTCCTCTAAAAAAGGAAAAATTATCACTATCTTCTTCTCTACTATCTGGATTTCCACAACATACACAAATCATTTTCTTCCCCTCCTATAATATAAGTAAAACTACTCTATCATAAACATTAATAAACCAAAATGTTTATAAACATATTTATATATTTTCTTTTATATAATTTTTTATGTCACTTAACTCAACCAACATTGGTGTCTTGTTGCCTTTGGATTCAAAGTATTTGTTGATGACTGCTTCTATGTCTAAGTATTCAAAATACCTGACTTTGACTCCAGCTTCAGAATCCTTGATGTCTTCACTCTTTACTACTTCTATTTTTGACTTCATTTTCATTCACCTGCTTTTGATTCTAGTTTTATTGTTATTTCGTCTTTTTTAAGAAAGAAGCTATAAGCTAAGTAAACCAAATTACAAAAACCAAATGTCCAAAATGTGAATATAAAAATCACAATATGCCAAAAAGCACTACCATAATTCCTCTTCATAAATTTAGCTTGTCTTTCATTTGAGAATACTTCTTTATATCCTTCAACTTTCTTGTCTTCTATCTTATCTTCTAATCCTTTTTTTGTTTTAACTCTAGTCGCTTGTTTCATTATTTCCACCTCTTTTTTTTAATATAACAATCTAAACACAAACCATCCCTAAAATACCAAGGAGAAAATGTGTTTCCACATTTCTTACAATCCATTTTTTATCCCATTTATTTTATTACTTCCATAACTATCAGCCATACAACCACTTTGTCTAAAATCCAGAGCCCTATAAACATTAGTTGGGTCTTCCTGTGTTCGCTTATCATCTGAATCTTCTCCGTTTAGTTTGGCCATAGTTCTTCCTCTTCTTCTACTACTTCCTCTTCTTCTTCCCAATATTCCGTTGGGACAAAATCATCATTCATTTTTCTTCCTCTTTCTTCAATACACTCTGCTTGTCATCTGTATATCCTATTTTTGACTCATGTGCAAGTAACAATTGAGTAAATCCATCATTCTTCATTGGAACAAGCAATCCTCTCACAATTTCTCTTCCTTTCTTTTCCAAAGCTAACACTTCTGCATTAAGCATTTTTCCTACAACATCATAACTATTTCTTGAATCTAAGATAAGAAACGAATACTTTGTACCTTTAGGTTTTCCTTTTTTGTATTTCAATAAAAGAATAGACCTAACCGCATTTTGTTGGGGCATAAAGTCTTCCCCAACAATAAAATTTTCGTCTTTTTCAATTTTATTCACTGAATCGTTCAAATCCTTTTCTACTTTCTCAGCACCCGTTTTATTTCTATTCGTTGTGTCTAACTGCTTTACAAAAAATCTCATTCTACATCTCCTCCTTTATTCAACCATGTCTTGTATTTTTTCTAACCATTCAAGAGTTGAAATATTTAATTCTCTTGTATCTGCTAGAATATTTGAAATATCATCTATTCTTCCATTTGATTTTCTTTCTTCTTCAGGTTTCCCTTCAGACTTTGCTTCTGAATTATTTGAAAGATTTAGACATATACTCCTTGTTCTATCGTTTATTGTTTCTGCTTTACCTAATCCTATTTTTGCATTAGCTTCTAACTTATTCAAATCACTTTCTTTTTTAGTCATTGGTTCATCATTCATTATTCATCTCCTCCTTTAAGTAAATCAACTAATAATGCATCACTCTTCACTACGTTATGTATAGCCTTTGCCATCTCTGTTGCTAGAATCTTTTTCATTTCAACCAAATTCTTTCCATGTTTCTTCATTGTATCTTGTGATACAAAAAATCCTGTTGTCTTTGAAACACCTGTTTTTTTGTTGAAAATAACTATATCAAAATTTAGCTGTTGCACTTCATCTTTTGGTACATACGGAACAGTCGCAATCTTAGTTGAACCACACACATCACACTTTGGTGGCATTTCAATCTTAGCTGTCTTAAATACACCCATTTCATGGTTGCAACTTTTGCAAACCACGCGATATTTATTTACCATTTAAATTCCTCCTTTAAGAATTTTTAACTGCATCTCGTTTAACTTAAACTCTTTCATCAAAACGTCAATTACATAAAAAACATCTTCTTTATCTAATTGCACTAGATATGGTATCAGAATCTCATAATGTTTTCTAACATCATTTCTCATTTTATCTATAACAAAAATTAGATATTGAAAAGATTGTATATGTAAGGGCGTTCCAACCATCTCTATTCTTTTTTGATTGGTGTGTTTAATCAATTGTTGTTTGAAGTATTGTCCTTGCTTTAGTTTCTCAATTTTCATTCCAGAAAGCACTTTCTTTTCATCAAAGAATACAAATCCTTCATCAAAACAATAGCTCATCAAGAATTTTCTGAGCCAATCATTTTCTCTTAATACCATTCTAAATTCCATTTCATTATCAATTTTCGCAAATTCAAACACACATCCACCTTATTCAATTAACGCCATATGTTTCGAATACTCTTTTTTTGTTGTTTTTGCTTTATGGGTATTTTCCATATGTTCCTTGTATTCTTTTGTTGACCCGAGTATTTTATTACATATCATACACTTTATTTTCATTATATCACCTAAAATAAAACAATTTGTTTTTCAACATAAGCTTTAATTAATGACCTAATAAGTCCACTGAATTTACCTTTTATTTTCTTTCCATCTTTTTCGTTAGATGTAACAGTTTCTGTAACTCTAGCCCAAAGGTCTAAATCAAGTGTAGCTCCTTTTGTGGTTTTTCCTTCTGTTTCTTCTTGATATTCTTTAACATCATATTTTCCTTCTAAAAATCCTTCTAGAAGTATTGAAAGAACACTTGAATTATTCAAGTCTTTTGTAATTCCTTGTTCCAAAAGCTTTCTAGAATCTTCAGAATATCTTATACGAAAATCGGCCCACATTAATGGAGAAAGTTCAATTGATATTGATTTCTTATTTTCTTCACTCATTTTTATCTCCTCTTTATTTCCTATTTTTTATTTCCTTAATTTCTTTTAGTTTTGCTGCTTTGTTTCTTGGTTCGGAATTTAACTCCCACGGGAATTTGACCCAAACATCTTTTTCTACTTCACCTACATAAAAATCAGGAACAAATGTCGTTCCTTTCTTTATGAAAAGAGTTGCTGTAATATGATTTCTGCAAACATTTGTACAAGCAGTTAAACTCTTTCCTTCATCACTTATATCATCAACAAATAATATAAAATCTCCAACTAAATCAAGTGTAACTGGAGTTCCATTTAACCTATGAGATAATGGCACAGCAATCTGTAACCCACCTCTAGGAATACCATAAATACATCTTGGTTTTAAAGGCGATTCCTTTATTGCATTTGCTAGTTGAACTACCATATCAAGATATTCGTCCCAACTTACTTCAAGAACTTTTTTCATATTTATCACCTTTAAACTTAAATATAAACCTAAATGTTTTTAAATATATTGGTTTAAATGTACATATATTCTCATTTTTAACGATTTTAGTTTTTTTACATAAGTAAAAATGGTCAAAATTACAAATAACACCATTGTAGTATAGTTTTAAGAAAAACTATATAAGACATTTTTAATTTTTAATACCAAAACCAACAATCCTCTTTCTCATTTTTACATTTTTAAAAGTTAAAAATGACAAATCTTCTTTCCCTTAATAAGGGACTACTTTTCTTTGCCCAAAGAATAATACCCCAAAAATATTTCCCTCTTTAATAACCTTTTTATATATATTTATAGAAAAAAATTTTTAAAAATGACAGAGTAAAAATGACACATAAACCAATATATTTAAATAAGGTTAGGTTAAATAATTAATAGTAATAATTTTTTTAATAAAAATAATAAAAGAACTAGATGGAGGCTGATTATATGGAAGAAAAAGAACAAAAAGAACCAACAAACACGACTCTACCTGTAGAAAAAACAACAAGGAATAGGGTCGCGGACTTTGGTCACAAGCGAGAAACATATGATGACATACTAAATAAGGTATTGGATTTTTATGAAGAACATCATGTAAAAACTCGGTTGTGAATTACTTGGAAGAGACACCATTAAAGAAACTCTTTGCAGAGTATATGGGATTAAGTGTTGTATTAAACCAACATCTAATTGATACATTATTTCATGTACTTATGGGAATAATTTTTCCTATTAGAATAGTTTATAGTGGTAAATATATTAGATGCCGAATCTGCAATTTTATGATTCAACCAAGTGGAACGGGCAAAACACAAGCGATGGAAGGGTTAATGTATCTTTTAATGAAATTAATTCCTAGAGATAAAATA
>Ga0207997_1000289_pt1 | contig 25461 bp, 51 predicted proteins | sample AntAceMetag02UKN_FD_184777 | JGI IMG/M metagenome (GOLD analysis project Ga0207997, IMG submission 184777) | Saline lake microbial communities from Ace Lake, Antarctica - Antarctic Ace Lake Metagenome 02UKN (SPAdes) (version 2) | ecosystem: Environmental > Aquatic > Non-marine Saline and... | reverse complement strand
AGAAAAAAACTTCTTACGGATACAGGGAAGTGTCGTGTAATTTTGGTTAAAGATATAAAAGAAATAAACCCAATGGAGTTGGTATATTGGATGTAAAAACCAACGAAGAAATAGAAAAATGGGTCTGGTTTTATTATGAACAAGGACTATCTGTTTTTCCAGTTAAATCAACTAGCCCGCCAAGTGATGAAAACAAAAGACCAAACATACCAACATGGAAAAAATATATAGATCAACGACCAACAAAAGAAGAAATAGAAACTTGGTTGAAAGAAGGAAAATTCCAAAATATCGCAATTGTTCTAGGTGAAGTATCAGACAATATTGTTGCGTTAGATCTCGATGATAAAGACATCGTTCCAGATTTAGAACTAGACCTTGATAAACTAATGAATGAAAAAGGAGTATGGGTACAAGCAACAGGAAAAGAAGGAAGATATCATCTGATTACTAAGAACAATAAAAACCCCGGAGGAACCATAAAAGACAATAATGTGCATTTAGAATACCGTGCAAACGGAGCATATATAGTAGTTTGCCCAAGTATACATCCAACAGGAAAAGTATACCATTTTCTCAACTATGAAACACCAGACAAACTCCCAAAACTTAAAACAACAGATGTTAAAAAAATTTTTGAAGACATGGTTTCTCAACTATATAAAAAACGAGGGATAACACTTAAAACAGTGGAAAAACCACCGAAAACAGAAGGAGAAATGCCAGATTGTATAAAACTAATATTGAAAGGAGGATTAAAAGAAGGACAACGGAATGATACAGCCTTTGCTCTTGCATCGTGGTACAAACATGAGAAAAAAATGAATCCCACTGAAATAAAATCTTTGCTTAGAGATTGGAATAAGAGAAACAAAACATCAATTAGTAACACAGAAATACATAATGTCGCAAATTCTGCTATAAAATCTGATAGAGAAGTGGGATGCAAACGACTGAGAGAACTAAATTTTTGTCCATATAAAGATAAAAAAGAATGTAAGTTTTTATATCCTGAAGAAAAAGGAAAGAAAAAAATAAATATAAAGGATAGAACAATAAAAATAGCTGCGGATGGTCTTTCTTTGAGTGTTTTAGTTCTCGGAAAAAATAAATTCCAAATCAATAATGGATCAGATATAGTATATCCGACTACTGTAGGTGGTGATAAGCCATGGTATACAAGCGAGTGGTATAGGAACAAAATAAAAAAAACTCTTATGGAAGCCTGTGACATTCGAGTAAAGGAAGCCGATAAGGTCATAAATGATATTTGCAGACAGGTTAATAAAAAGGTAAATGATTTTATGAATAATGGATCATTATTGATGGAAGATGAAGAACTACAAAAAGTATTAGAAGGGATAAAAAAAGTTACTGTTATTAGATCAGAAGATGCAAATATTTATCAAGTTCATATTAATGAAAGAATACTTCAACTTACAGACAAAGAAATATATGATGGGCCTAGAGGGTTCTGCATACAATATCTCAACCGATTCCTTAAAAAAATAATAATCTCAAACGAAGAATGGGATAATGTATTTATTCCTAATATACTATCAGAAGAAAAATTAGTACCAGAAACAGATATCGTTGATTCATCGACATGCGTAGTAACAGAAAAATTTGTTCAATTTGTTCAAAATAAAAAAGTATATAACTGGAATGAAATAGACAGACGAAGTGGCTATCGTGTCTCGGTTTTTTTTGATACTGAAAAAAATGTTATATTTGTGTCAACTGATTTCATAAATAGATTCTTTGAAAGTGAAAAAATCCCATTAACTTACAAAATATCACCAATTAGTTGGGCCAGTCATCTTCATGCAAATAGTTTTTTAATAGATAAACGTCAACATGGGCGTATAGGAAACAAAGTAAAAACTTTCTGGGTGTTTGATCCTGAAAAAATAATGATTAGCACAGATGATATTGAAAAGGAACAAAAAGAAGAAGTTGTTAATAATCCTGTTGAAAATCAACCCTCTATCGAGAAATATAGTGGTGATAAAAATAATCTCTAAAAAATGTAACGCTGTTACCAACCTGTTTTTTAGGTGGTTACAGAACATTTACCAAAGTTTTGTATCTATAAAGCCAGTAAAAAAAAGTTTTCGCACTATATACACGCGTAAGAGCCAAAAAAGAAGAGACTATAACTATCATATAATATTACATCTACCGACTTGGTTACATGGTTACCAAACATCTAACTTGTATTCTTTTTTCTTCCTATATACTATAGGGGCGAAAGGTAACCAGTCTGTTTCCTCTGTAACCAAAGGAGTGGTAACATTTGACTGAAATTGATAAGATTTTTGGGATTCCGGGTGCTGGAAAAACAGAAAGACTGTTAACAAAAATCGAAAAATATATGTCTGAAGGCACTTTTTTGAATGATATTTGCTATGTAACATTTTCAAAAGCAGCAGCAAAGGATGCAATCAAGAGAATAAAAAACAAGTTTGATATTGAGGACAATCCACTTTATTTTGGAACCATCCATAGCATCTGTAAACAAATGTTGGGTTGGGATTTTAGAGGAAAGGATGGTATGAAACTAGAAAATTCAGAGAATCGCCATGATTTTTTAAAGAAATTCGGGTTGAACTATCCATTAATTAGTAATAGTGACGAACCAGAAAATGCTTTTACGGAAAACACATCTGTATCAAACGATGAACTAAAGATATTTCAAATTATTAGTTATTGTCATCATAGATTTATTCCATTGGAAAATTGGCGTGAGTCTGGTCTTGAATTTAAGGATATATCACCAGATGATGTAACACATATTGTTAAGCAATGGGATGATTATAAAGTAGAACATGATCTTGTAAGTTTTGATGATATGCTCACTAAAACATTAGAAGAAGAACTATATCCTGCAACACGCATCCTTTTTGTTGATGAGTTTCAGGATCTTTCTCCATTGCTTTATAAAATTATACAAACTTGGATTCCATATATGAAAAAAGTTGTTGTAGCTGGGGATGATGATCAATGTATTTATGTGTTTCTTGGAGCATCTCCAAATTTTCTCTTGGATTTAAAAGCAAAAGAAACAATACTAGATTATTCGTATCGTGTTCCGGATCCTATATTAAAAAAAGCCAAAAAACTTATTGGAACAGTGAATAATAGGCAACAAAAAGAGTTTAAGGAAAACCAAAGGCCGGGAAATTTTTATTATCTTTCTTCTCCAATTTTTAAAGATTTACTACCACATCTACCAAGGACAGAAAAAACTGTTTTTTTTCTCTTCAGAACTAATAATTTTGCAAAGATGTTTGTTGAAAATTATCTTATACCAAGAGGTATTCCTTTTTCTGAGATACGACCAAAAAACACAGTTTTTCATGTATGGACGTATCGGTTGTATGAGATAAGAAACGCAATGCTTAAAATTAGAAAAAATGAAAAACTTGAAAGAGCAGAAGTAAAGCGTCTTTTACAAATATTTCCGTCTTGTTCAAAAGGGAAATTGGATGGTGTTGTGAGATATGGTAAAAAAACATGGTTTAAGAAAAAATGTCAACAAACCAATTTTTCTGTTCAAGATATTTCTAATATGTTTTTTACAAGGATACCGCTTTGGGATGATAGGATTGTATTGTCAGAAATAAAGAATGATGCACAGAAGAAGGCTTATTTGAGAAATATGGAAAATAGTTATTCTACATATTCTCCATATAAAATAAAAGTTGGTACGATACATTCATCAAAGGGATTAGAAGCAAATACGGTTTTTCTTTTTAATAATCATTCTAAGATTACTGAAGATGAAATTCTTGATAAGGGTAATGATGTTGTTGATGCTGAGAAACGGTTGTATTATGTTGGGATGACGCGCGCTATGGAGACGTTGGTTATTGTTGACGATTTTTTTGACAATTATAGTTTTAGGTTGGAGATTTAGTTTTTTTCACAAACTTTATATATGCATAGGAGATACCTTTAGGTATGTTACCGAGGTATAATTGTAAACGATGTGAGCATAAATGGATTCCACGCGCGGATGATAAACCAACGATATGTCCTAAATGTAAAAGCCCGTATTGGGATCGGGAGAGAAAAACTCAATGAATAAAGGTCAGTATCATAAACTGGAGTATCGGTGTCTTCCTTGTGGTGTGATGGCTTTTGTTCTTGTACCATGTAATAAGGAGAAATAGAATATGAGGAGACAGTGCCCGGTTTGCAAAGAAGCAATGCTTGAAGGATTTCCATTAGATACACCAATATTTTTGCAGAAATATTTTAGTTATTGCCCAAAGTGTAGAACTGTATTTTATACAGATGATGAAACAATAGAATTAGTTTAGGAGGTAAAATAATATGCAAGAAGAAAATAAAAGGACAGCCATAATTGACATACTTCTAGGTGCTATACTTTTAACTGGGTTTTTTCTCACAAGAGTAACAGGTAATTTAGGATATTTTGCATTATTGGGTGCGTTTGGTATTACGGTATTGGTATTTCGTTCTATAATGGACATTAACATGTCAAAGAAGGAGAAATAAAATAATGAAAACAAATCTAATTGAGTTGCTTAAAGAACATTTCATTATTGAAGAAAGAAATGGTCGATATTATTTTATTGAAGTTAAAGGTGATGAAGTTACTATTGAATTGTGTAAAATTGATTCTAAATTAAAAATGGAGAAATAATATGGCAGAGAAAACAAATAAGGAAGAACGAATAATAGGGTTGTCCTTGTTTTGTTTTTCAACGGCTATAATTATTGTAGCGATTATTATTATTTCATGTGGTAATAGTGACACAGATGAAATACAAAGATCTAAACCAGATTGGCAATATGAGGGAATGCTTGAAGGGTGTTGTATGGAAAACGGTACTTTGTTTTTATCGCTTCATAATGATGAAGGATTATCTTTTCATAATTTTAGTGATGAGGAATATGAAAACCTGAGTTCTTTTATTGGTAAAGAGGTTAGATTTTTTTCTCATAATGAAAATGGATATGAAATCATAGATAAGTTCTATAGAATTATTAGAATAAAATCAGTTACAATTACTGATATACATCAAGTATAATAATTTAGGAGGTAAAATAATATGACACAAGAAGAATTAGGAAAAGAAGAAAAAGAAGTAAAAGCAGAAGAGAAACCAGATCCCAAACCAAAAAAGGTTAAATGGGAGAAAGATGAAGAAGACCTGGATGCAGAGGTTGTAAAACTAGGTGTCGGTGAGAGCATCGAAGGCATCTTTATTGATCAGTTTCATAGCGGGAAGCATAACGCTGAGTGCTATAAGATCAAGGGTAAGGATGATGAGAAAGCAAAGATCATTTTGGCTACTACTATTCTTGAGAAGAAGATGTCTAGTAAAACAATTGGCGATACTGTTAAGATCGAGCGTGTTGAGGATGGAACAAACCAGGCTGGTGTAACATATCAGAAATATGAGACATATCATGATAAAGAGGATTAGGGGGCGATGTTTATCATCTGCCCTAACTGTGGTTCTAATATGAAAGATTTTCCGAAGGAGCATATTTGCCAAAACTCTGAGTGTGGAACAATTGTTTGGAATAAGGGCCCGGAGCTTAGTATTGTGAATGCGGTACAGAAAGGCCGTTCATTGTTTTAGGTGAATAAATATGAAAGAAGAATATGTAATAACATTCAAATCAATTGTTGTAGATGCAGAGGATGAAGAAGAAGCAAAAGAAAAAGCATTCAAAGAGGTTCAACTTGGTAATCTTGAGATTGATGAAGTAGATTATTATTAGAATGATGATGGTGTTAACAGATGGATAAAGAAAATGTATGTCCTCATTGTAAGATGGATAAAAGGATTCGTAATCCAAGTGGTTTTTGCGATCATCTTTATTATCCAAATTATTGTGAGGTATGTAAAGAAAGGGAATCAATGGAAGGATAAAATATGATTAATATGATATTGAGAGAACTTTTTGGTATTTCTATTGGTATTTGTAATGGTAAACTTGGTTTGCATAGTTGGGCTATTGATTGCAGTGACGGCTCTTTGTATTGTTGTAATACTGGTTGTAATAAAAAATATGATAGATTTATTAGAATAGGTAAAGATAAATCTCATATTAAAAATGAAGGAAAATAAAAATGCCAAGAACTGATGAATTAAAAAAATGGATTATTAAAGAAGATGTGCAGATAGAGCATTCACATTATCTAAAATTGTTAAAAGGTACTATAGTAATTGCTAAAGATAGACCAATATTATTAGATGAACTTGGTTTGGAGATACCTGAGAAGCTTTATTGGCAACTTGTTGAAGAATTAGATAACGAAGATATTACTTTAGATGATTTAGCTGATTCTATTAGTTTATTTGACATTATCAAACTATCATATGCAACTAAAAATAAATCTATAATAGAAAAAGTAATCGAGGTCTTACAGGAACGAATTAAACAATTAGAGATTAAATATCATGTTAAAAGGTGAAAAAAATGTTTAAAATAATAATCATTAGTTTCGTTGCGGGTCTGTTCGCTATGACTATTATTAATCTTTATAAACATGTATTCAAGGTGGTAAAATGAAAACAGTAATCCGGCATAAAAAAGAAATAATTAACATTTTTGCTATTGGGCTTATGTTAGTTATTACTATTCTTTTCTTTATAACTTTTATATATTGTTATCAGCAGGGTTATTATTTGAATATTTCGATTAATGATTATGGCGAGGCGAATCTTGAGATTATAGTATTATCTATAATAATGGTTCTTGGATGTTATAGTCTTGGGTATAATTTAAGAAAGTATAAGAGGATGGTAAAACATGAAAATAAAAATTAGGAAAAAAGAAGAAGAAGCTGATGTTGAAGCTGAAGAAATAGAACCACTGATAGCGACACAATCACCATATATTCAGCCGCGTGCAGAGCTGCATCGTATTATTAAGTCTATGGAGTATGCATCGTTTAAACCGATCCATATAAAAGACAATGAAGAAAAAGAAGTAGTTGTTAAGCAGCCTGTTCGCGATGTTAAAGAAATAGAGAGGTTGGTTGATGAACTCCTTGAGAAAAAGAGTAAACAGGTATAGATTATGGATAAGAACCATGATGACAAGAGTGAAGATATCTCAACTGAAGAACGACTTGAAAACGGGATCATGCATCAACCGGATAGATATGTTGCTATAAGAGATAAAACTACTAAAAAGTTATTTGAAGCTCATGATACAGATACAGGCAGGCTTTGGCTTAAACAGGAGAAAGGTTGGATATGGGTAGAATAATAGAGTGTCCCTTTTGTGAAAAAATAATGAATGGTCCAATAGAAGACACGATCAACACAATAGCCTGGGGTTGTATGGATTGTGGGGTAAAATTATACAAGACAGATACACTGATAGATTATGGAAAAAGAGTTATGATAAAAAATGGATGTGAATAGAATGAAAGACAGTAGAAAAATAGTTTTGATGGTATTAGTACCAATGGTTATGCTTGTATCTTTAGGATTATATGGAAATATCGGGAAAGTAGTTACTATTACGGATGTAGTACCCTGGGTGACAAGAGCCTTAACAGTTGAAGATATGATTCCTTCTTTTATTATTGTGCTTGTTTTTGCTTTTCTAATTTTTTGGATTGCTGGGCTTGAAATGAAGAAGGATGGTAAAAAAGCATGAGGCATGTAATAATTGGTGCTGGTGTTATTGGGACCGCTACAGGTGTTTGGCTCAGAGCAAATAATGAAGAGGTGGTGTTCAACGATATAAACTCAGAAAGACTAACGAAGTTGGAACAAAAAGGGTTCAAGGTTTTATGGTTTAAAAAAGACATAAGGAAAAGTGATCCAGATATCATTTGGATTTGTACATCTGAATGGGATACGGAAAAGGTATTGGAAGACATATGTGAATTGAATGCACATAGGATAATTGTGATAAGAAGCACGATGCCAATCGGGGAAACAGATAAACTAATCAAAAAATACGGATTAACTCATGTTGCGCATATACCAGAGTTTCTTAGACAGAAAACAGCTATAGATGATATTTTTAACAAGGACCGGATAATAATTGGATTAACTGATACAAAAACAAAAGCTGTATTAATTGATCTGTTTAAATTCGCAACGGTTCCACTTCTAGTAACAGATATCAGAACATCAGAGATGATTAAATATGCTAGTAATTGTTGGTTGGCATCGCAGATAACTTTTTGGAATGAGATTAAAAAACTCTGCGATAAAATAGATATAAACCCGCAGCTGGTTGCAAATGGTGTGACTCTGGATAAAAGAATAAGTAAATATGGGTCAGCTATGATAGGAGAACCCTTTTTGGGAGCGTGTTTTCCCAAAGATATAAAGTCATTGATCAAGTCGTTTGAAGAAGAACATATTGAACCAATATTTTTAAAAGCAGTAAAAAAAGCTAATGATAGATTATTATGAATAATTTACATAAAGGCAAAGATAACATATTCAAAGATATGTATTGGGTAATCCGTCATATGTTCAACAAGAATAAAGGGGTTTGTCCTCGTTGTGGTTATGGAGCATTTGAACATGGTTTTTTTCCTAATAATGAATTTTATTGCACAGAATGCGGTTTATGGGAACCAGATTGGGATGCCCGTAACAGATGGTTAGATGACATAACAAAGCATGGTGTGGTATAGTGTGGCAAATATTACCAGAATGGATCCAGAGGTTTCTTCTGAAGTTCATAGCAAAACCAGGTGGTGGAGATGGTGGATTGCCTTGGTCTTTGGAATCAATTATAAGGGCAGAAGCTACACATTGCCTATTATCTTGCTTTTGGGGTGTTTTGGCTGTATCATTGATTTGGACCATCTATTCATCAAGGAATTCAACATGGTCCGACCTTTACATCTTCAAGCGTTCTGTGTTCTTTGGATGTTGTATTTCGCTCACGGTTCATATCATACTGGATGGATTCACAAGATTATGTTGAGGGGGAAAAATGACAAAATTGTTAGGTAAAAAAAACGGAATGTTTGGAAAACATCACTCATATATTACTAGAGAGAAAATATCGACAGTTTTGACAGGACGAAAGTTAACCACTAAACACAAGGAGAATATTAGTAGAGGTCTTAGGGGAAGGACATATGAAGAAATTTATGGGTGTTTTTATGCTTCAGTAGTGGCAGGGCTGATGAATGTATGAATACGGTAGTTGTGGTTGAAGATGAAGAATAAACCTTTAGTATCAGTAGTTATTCCAACATTGCCTAAAAGAAAAAAACTATTAGAAAGAGCTATTAGATCAGTAGAAAAACAGACATATAAAAATATAGAAATAGTAGTTGTTGCTGAAGGGAGTAGTGCAACTGAAGCACGAAATATTGGGATTGATCGCGCAAATGGAAAATTTATTGCTTTTTTGGATGATGATGACGAGTGGATGCCTGAGAAAACAGAGAAACAGATACAGGTTATGAACAAGCACCCAGAGTGTCCTTTAGTTATATGTTATTCACATGATATGAGATTTAATCAAGACAGGATAAACAAGCCACCAGAAATAATAGCACATAAGATGATTATTAAATCATTTAATCTTTCTTCTACTTCATCATATCTTGTCAGAAAAACATTTCTAAACATTTTATTAGTGGAAAAAGAATATTTTGATACTAATATGCGTTCAGCACAAGAATATGATTTAGCTATAAGGCTCTCTATGCATTATGATATTCGTTGTGTTCCTGAAGTATTAATGATCCAGCATCCCACAAAGGGTCAAATATCTGAAGATTGGAATAGGAAAATAGATGGTATAAAAGCAATTGCAAAGAAGTATAGACATGAATATTCTTTTATGGATAAGATTAAAACATTTGGTGTTGTAAATCTTTTTAGAATAGCGAAAATCCCTGGTGTTGGTAACAAGATATACAAGATCATTATACCTATAAAGAGGCGGTATGAGAGATGAGTTATCATATTGATGTATTACCAGGCGATATAAATAAAGACACTCCGCACATATATAAAAACGGGGTTATTAAAACAAAAATCCCTTTTACACAAAAATATAGCTATCATACAACAGCAATTGCATCATGTGCCTTATCATCTAATAAAAGACTAGCATTACCACACATAAAATGGTTGGTTGATAACATAAAAAAAGATGGAACCTATAAACATAATTTTGTCTTTCCGTTTTATGATAATTTTCCGAAACCATGGGTTGGTGGATTGGCACAGGGTCTTGCTATTTCTGCATTGGTCCAAGCAAATAATGTAGAAGTAGCTGAAAAAGCCTTCATTGGGTTGTTGAACAACTGTATACATGTAGATGGGCTGGGTAATACTTGGATCGAAGAATATCCACTTGCACCGCCTGTAAAAATATTAAATGGATTTATTTATGCATTATTTGGTGTATATGATCTATATAAAAAGACAGGGAATGAAGAAGCAGAGGAGCTATGGAAAAAAGGAATTAGAACATTAAAACAGAATCTTAAAAAATATGATCTTGAGTATTGGTCAAAATATGATCTATATAGTGAAATACCAGCGACACCGTTTTATAATAAGATTCATGTTAAACAGTTGGCTGCGCTTTATAATATAACAACGGATAGAATATTTAAAAGATACTCAATTAAATGGAATACAAATAATTGTCCATTGGATATAAGAATCAATAGAATAAAAAAAATAGTAAAAAAGAATGGTACACTTGGATGCTGGAATAAATATAGACAGAGAAAGAGGTGGCTAGATGACTAAACTAAAAATCGCTCTACTCAACAATGGATATGGTGTTGTCCATCGCGGATCTGAAAGACTAACAGAAGAAATCTATAATAATCTAAAAGATGAATATGATATAGATATATGGAGTATAAAGAATACGCATACAAAAGCTAGAAAAGATATTAAGATACCATGGAGAAACGGTCGGGCTTATCTTGAAAGCTGGTATTTTGGAAGATATTTTTATCATCATACATATGGTAAACGATATGATATAATATTGAACAATGCAGGATTTCCATGTAGTTATTGGTGTAATAAATATAGAAAAAAAACAGGGACCCCATTTATAACTTTAGAACGTGGTGGTGGTAGAGAAGAAAAACTGAATAATTGTTTTAAACCAAACTGCATGGTTTATCTTACAGAGACCAGCAGAAACAAATATGGTAAAAAAGGTATTAATAATGCAGTAATCCCAATAGGAATAGACTTAAAAACATATTCAAAAAAACTACCAGTATTAGATATATTAAAGGATTTAGAACGGCCATTGATTTTATCAACATCTGCATTGGTTGGTTTTAAAAGAATAAACCTGATAATAGATGCAGTAAAAAAACTAGGGAAAGGAACACTGATACAAACATCTAGTGGCGATATGAAAGATGAGATATGTAGATATGGTAAAGAAAAGCTGGGTGATCGTTTTAGTTATCTGGGTGTTGTGCCAATAGAAACATTAATAGCATTATATCAACAGTGTGATGTATTCACTAGCGCGTCTAAACATGAAGCATTTGGTATTGTATATATTGAAGCAATGGCCTCTGGTTTACCCGTGGTAACACAACATGATAGTAGACGTAAAGAGATCATCGGAAATGCAGGGAGGCTTGTATCTGATTGTGAAGACACAACCGATTTTGCATCATCATTACGTAATGCAACAAAAAGGGATTGGAAAAATATACCACAAAGGCGGGCAAAAAAGTTTAGTTGGAATGTATTGAAACCAAAATATATGAAAGTGATAGATGGAGTTAAATTATGAAAGCAATAATATTGGCAGCAGGTGCAGGAAAACGTATGCGTCCATTAACAAAAAACATGCCAAAGTGTATGTTGCCATATAAGAATAAACCGATACTGGAAAGAATGGTAAAACAAATTAAAAAACAGAAGATAGATGAAATAATAGTTGTAGTTGGATATAAAAAAGAAAAAATAATTGATAAAATAAAAGATGTAACATATGTAGTAAATGAACGATATACAAAGGATACAAATAGTTATTCAATGTATTTAGCATTAGAAGGAGTCGATGATGATGTAGTTGTATATGAGGCTGACATCATAGCAGAAGATGAATTTATCAGATATACTTTAGGAACAGATTTTGAAAATAAATCAGTATGGTTCGTTCAAGGAAAATTCAAAGATACACAGAATGGTGGTATCATAAAAACAGATGGAAAAAGAAACGTATTAGACATAAAGATATTAGATGGTTATAAAGAAAAATATTCAGACTGGTACAAAACAACAGGAGTATTGCGTATATCAAAACAGCATGTTCAAGTCTATAGAGCTCTTTTAAATAAATCATTACACATCAATCAATATTTTCATATGGTTTGGAAAGATAACATAAACATATTACCATCAGTTGTTGGTGAATCAAAATATTATGATTTTTTTAGTTTTAATACTCCAAAAGAATATCACAAGGCAATAGAAAGAAACTATGATTTTAAAGAAGAAAAAAGGCCGATACTTAAAGTCGCAATTGCATCACTATATCCTATAGAGGAACATAATGGTAAAAGACTATCGGTTGTAAAACATAATGTTATAAAAAACAATAGATGGATAGTCCCAATAAAGATAGAACAAAATTTTAATTTGGTATTGGATGGGCATCATAGTTTAGAACTTGCAAAACGGCTAACTCTGGAATATGTCCCAGTAGTATGTTTTGATTATAAAGAAATAAATATCTGGTCTTTAAGAGAAGAGAGAAATATAGAAAAAAAAGAAGTGATTAAAAAAGCATTAAGTAAAAATATTTTTCCTTATAAAACTATAAAGCATAAGTTTCCAAATGTTTTCTGTGAATGTAAAATAGAAATTAATAAATTAAAAGGAGAAATGAAAAGAAATGGTAAATAGAAAAGATTTTATGACGCATATTGAACCAATAAAAAGAAATGAAATGGAAAAAAGTTGTCATGCTTTTATGAAGGCTGTTAGTGGTGCGTTTGAAATTGGTTATCAAGCTGGTGTTGCAGATACTCTTAAAAGCTTAAAACAAAAGAAAGAGTGATGGAAGGATAAAATGAAACTATATACAGATAATGAATTTAAACTGATGCCAGAATTATTGGAATTAATAAAATTTGAGCATGAAAATCAAATTAAAAAATGGGGTGTGCAAACGCATACCTTATTTGAATGGTGCAATTATACAACAGAAGAACTCGGAGAAGTAGCAAAAGCAATATCCGAAAATGAATACAGAGATGGCGACATAGATGAGATAATAAAAGAATCAATACAAGTCGCAACCCTATCATTAAAGATTGCTGAGATGTGTATTAAAACAAAATTACCATAATTGGAGAAATGAAAAGATGAAAAGACCAAAAAAAATAATTAAATGGTTTCATGTAGAAAAAGAACTAGAAGAAATTTGGGTTGATTATAATGGTAAACAATCTCATAGTTATATTATCAGGATACCTTATTGGCTTGGTCGTGCATATAAACTAAACCGTAGACGAGTTAAAATAGAAATCAGAGAAAGTAATCCATGCATGAAAGACCAGATGAAGGAAGAAACAAAGGAATATTCTAAATATTTTAAAGAGAACTGGTCTACTAAAATAAACAAGATGCGGAAGTTAAATCATGGTTATATGTTAATTGCACATCAAGGAAAAACAACTGGTTGGTTTAAATCTATTGAGGATTATAATAATTATCATAAAGAATTGAAATTATTGAATGAAAAATATGGAGCTAAAAGACCAGAATAGAATGGTGTAAACAAAAGGAGATGAAATAATGGCAGAATGGAATTTAAAAGATAGCAAGCAGATGATTTATCATCATATGATGGAAGAAATAATGTATCATGAAGATGATATTGAGACACTACGTGAAAAAATGGTAGAGAAACATAGGAACCACGTATTAGATGAAAGAGAAATAAATAGATTGTTTGGTGCAGAAGTAGATACACTATATATGCGTGAGTTCTGGGAAAAACGGGCCAATGATCATAAATTGAATGAAGGATTAACAAACCTTGAAGAAGACACGGAGCTCTTACGGCTAAAACTACAGAAAGAATATCCAAAGATGAAATCATATATTAATCCAAATAAAAACATGACGATGCTTGATCTAGGAGCTGGGTATGGTACATGGACCTATAATTTTGCAAACAAAGTAAAAATAGTTCATGCAGTGGATTATATCGATAATATGGTAAAAATCGGTGAGAAACGAGCAAAAGACGAGAATATTACAAATGTTAAATTCTTCGAATCTTCCGTACAAGACTTTACTAGTGATATAAAATATGATATTGTTTTGCTTTCAGGTATCTGCCTCTATCTAAATGATGCAGATATGAGAAAGATGCTTAAAAAAATGAAGAACTACACAAAACCTGGGACTATTCTTGTACTGCGTGACAGCACCGGATTAAAAAGTAGATATATAATTGAAAAAGAATACTCAGAGCGTCTAAAAACAATGTATAGTGCTACATACAGGACAAAAAAAGAATATGTCAATATGTTCGCGAAGATAGGCTTTAAATTAATAAAAGACGAAGACATGTTTGAAGAAGGCAGCCCACTAAACAAACACAAAGAGACAAGGTTGAGAATATACAGATTTAAGGTAAAGGAATGAACCAAAACATAATAAGGTTGAATACAGAGTTAACAAAAAGCATATTGGATGCATGTAAAGATAAAGAACAACATACAATACTAACAACGCTAACAGCAGGAATGGATACAAGAGTAATATTGTCAATATTGTTAAAAAACGGAATAAAACCACATTGTATGACGCATGAAGCATCAGATAAAATGGGTAGATATAAAGATGTAAAAATATCACAAAGGATAACTAGAGATTTACAACTAGTGCATACCGTTATAAATAAACAAGTAAGAGACAAAGATTATTTTGAACAACTTCATGCTGTATCGAGAAACTACGACATTGTGTTTTATGGAGAAAAAATGTCTGAAGTATTTAATAAATATACAAGAATTACTGAGAGTGAAAAAAAATTAAACAATTTAGAATATGTTGGAAATGTTGAATTTCCAAATCATATATATCCTGTAGCGAATAAAAAAGCTTTAGATATAGTAAAAGATATGCCGATATATCATAGAATGTGTGGTTATATACAAAAAAGATTAATAGCATTAAATTACAAAGAATTATTGCGATATCCGCATACTTATTATAATCTAAAATATGTTTTTGCTGAAAAACTTCATATGATGGTGGTAAAAGATTGAGAATTACAGAACAAAAAAAATCGTTGTACTATCTAAAAGAATTAAAACAGATATTGGACAAATATAAGATACCAGTCTGGTTGGATTCAGGGACACTTTTAGGATATATTAGAGATAAAAAAATGATTAGTTGGGATCATGATATTGATATTGCTACAAAATATTCATGGATTGAAAACGATATAATAAACATATCTAAAGAACTACAAAAATTAGGATATAATGTATTGGTAAGTGATACTAAACTCACAATCAAAAAAGAACACATACATATATCACTATATTTCTATAAAACAAAAACAGTGTTAAACGAGAAATATCTATCAAGAGATAAAATCTCTAAAAAGAAGAAAATAGCATGGTTTCTACACTATGTATTTTATGAAAGCATTTTGACTGATAATAAAGATTACTATTACAAGACTACTCCAAAGCAGCAATTGCTTTTAATAGCAAAAAACTTAGTTAGAAAACTACTAGCAAAGAAAAAAATATTTGATATATTATTCAACTTAGGATTAAAAAGAAAATACATTGTCTTTTATCATATAGATATAAACGAAGAAACAATTTCTTTTTTTATAGATATAGATTATTACGGTATTCCATTTTTAATACCAGGAAACCCTGAAAAATATTTAAAAACGCTGTATGGTGATGATTGGATGACACCAAATCAGGAATGGGATTGTACATGGAGTTTTTATGATCTAATGAAAAAAAATAATAAGATTTTTGATGCTATAGAATTTTTAGAAAAAGTAACAAATATACTCGACAAAGAAAAAATATATTACTGGATGTATGGTGGTGCATTGTTGGGATATGTAAGATCAGGTACATTTATCTCATGGGATACAGATATAGATCTCTTTGTATGGGTGGAAGACTACAAAAAAATAATAAATATATTCAAAAATACGGATATAGAATACAAAATCAAAGAAAAATCATTGGATCTAAGAACAAGAAATGCAACAATGGGTTTTCAATTTTATACATTAAAAGAAGATCTGGCATTAATAGAAGACAGATTAGTAACTAAAAACAAACTAGGGAATATAATATATTTTGGGTTATTGTGCCCTGCATCTAAGTATGGATTTAAAAACATTGTAAAATTATTAAAATGGATACAACTAGTAACCAGATGTAGTTATATAGTGACACAGAAGGTTCCAGCGCATTTCTTTTTATATCTAAAAGAAATAGATTTCTATGGAATAAAATTAAAAGTTCCAAGAGAAACAGAAGATTTTTTAAAACATACATTTGGACAAGACTGGGAAACCCCTAAAAAAAAGTTTGATAGACCAAGAAATTATTATTTATATGGTGGCTTACCAAATAGTAAATATAGAAAATATTATAAAAATGTACCAGGGTGGAAAACAAAATGTATAAAATGAATTTAAAAATGGTTCCAATAGAAAAAATAAGACCAGTGGAGCAGGTTTTTCCTCATCATTATGAAAATTTAAAGAAAATGATTTTTGCTGTAGGATATATGAAGTATGCTCTTGTTGTTGAAGATAAATATAATATTGTACTTGATGGTTCAAACAGGCATCTATTTCTTGCATTAGCAGGCTTCAAATATGCACCAGTACATTATGTAGATTATTCAGATCCTCATGTTCGTGTAGGTTCAAACCGTATTCATAGGTTGCTTATAAATACTCCTGTGACAGTCACCAAAGAAGAAGTGATAAGAAGAGGAACAACTGGAGATTTGTACCCACCAAGAACAACACGACATTTTATACCATTTTTAAGACCAGAAATAAATTATCCATTGAGTAAACTAGGTAAAAGAAAACCAATTGATTTATCCTCAAATATAGTAAAAATATCAATACAGAAAGAAATCAATCATAATAAACATTATATTAAAGAAATTGAAGATGAAATAACAGAAACAATTCATTATATGGAGGAGAGCGTTAGAACAAAAGAATATCTAAAAGAACAGATAAAAAGGATGGAACAATGCAAAAAACAATAGGAATATTGGGTGGAATGGGGCCATATGCTACATTAGAATTTTATAAACAAATATTGGATAATACAAAAGGAAAAAAGGATTCTGATCATTATAGGATATTGATTGATAGCAATACAAAAATACCTTCGAGAACAAGAGCGATATTATATGGTGAAGAAACACCTGTAAAAAAAGCAATAGAAGCAATAAACAATTTAGCAAATGCTGGTGCTGATTTTGTTGTCCTTCCATGTAATTCAATACATTATTGGTATAATGATATTTCTAAAAAAATCAAAATCCCATGGCCTAGTATGATAAATATAGTTTCAAAGAAACTAAAAGGAAAAAAGACACTAGTAATCGGGGCACATATAGTTACAGAACTAAAACTATATGACAACAAAGTAGATGCAATCTATATCAAAGATAAAAAAATAGCAGATGATGCAATATATAATATTAAAAAAAACGGATATTTAGATGACAACGGGGCTTTATTGAATAGCATAATAAAGATGAGGTCAGAGTTTGATATTGTTTTACTAGGATGTACTGAATATACAGTTATAAAAAAAGATCTTGAACAAAACAACATACCATATTTAGATAGTAGCCTAGAATATGCTTTATGGGTGATAGAACATGCAAAAAATAAATGAGGAAGAAGTAAAGAAATTCTGGGATAAACGTGCAGAGTTATATGGAAAAGTACCTCTAGAAAGCATAGTTTTGTTTAAAACAGATGAAACAGTGAAAGAAAGAGATAAAAAATTAAAAAAAACAATAGACTCTTTGATTCCTGACAAGCAACAAATATTGGAGTTGGGATGTAGCACTGGGCGTTTATCTACACATATGGCTAAAAGAGCTAAATTTGTATTAGGTGTAGATTATTCTAAACCTCTTTTAGATATAGCTCGTAAAGAGTCAGAAGGAATTACAAATGTTGTCTTTATAGAAAGCGATGTTTCTGCATTTGACTATCACGATAAATTTGATATAATACTTGTTTCAGGGTTATTCCACTACTTAAATGATGACAAAGTTAAAAAAACAATTAAAATTATTAAAAAACATTTGAAGACGGATGGAAAAGTTATTATAAAAGAATCAATAGGGATAAAACAAAGAGTAGAAATAATAGATAAATATTCTAAAGAAATACATGCAAAGTACAATTCTATATATCGAACAAAAAATGAAATAATAGCATTATTTTCAGAGGAAGAACTAGTATGTTTAACAGATTATAATTATCTACAGCATAGAAAAGATACTGCTATATGGTTTTTTATTTTCAAGGAGGAAAAAAATGAAAGAAAACACATATGATCAATATGCACAAGATTTAGAAGATGCATCCGATCAGATAAAACTACCAAAAAGTGTTAAAACACAGAGAAAAGGAATAAGAAAGTTGCGTGACATACTTGCTTTTTATAAACAGGCATGGACTGTTGCAGAAGGATGGGCTGGTTTACCAAAAGCACTCGTGTACTGGTTAGCATTAACACCATTAGCCATAATGAGTTTTAATGGATTTTTGGCTGCTCTTAGTATTCCATGCCATATTTCTTTGGAATCAGGTTCAACAATTGCAGTATTGTTTGTAGCTGTAATTATGGTATTTGGTTTTCTTGCATGGACCCGTTTTGGTCTTAATAGAAGAGCATTAGAACTTGGTGGAAAACAAAACCCAAACTATTATTTATTCTATAAGGAATTTGAAACAATAAAAAAAGAACTAAGAGAAATAAAAGCAGAGCAGGATAAAAAAAATGAATAAAACAACACATCTAATTGATGGATTAAAAGACTTATCAAAAATATTTGATGAATGTGGAATAGAGTTTTGGTTGATGTATGGTGCACTATTAGGTATGGTTAGAGAAGGAAAACTAATATCATGGGATCACGATATAGATATTGGAATATGGAAAAACGATCTTGGTAAAATTGAAAAAAATATAGATAAGTTTCATAGAAAAGGATTCACTGTACATTTCACAGAAAGCGGACATGTATCATTTAATAAAAAACCAATTTATATCAGCGCAATGTTTTATAAAAAGAATAAAACAATGGCATTCCGAACTAGTTTTTCTATTATTGAACGGGAATGGAAACTAAAAAAAGGATTTTATTGCCATTCACTAATGGAAATCACCCGTACATTAAAATATCTGCGTTGGATCTGTATGCCACCAGAATATATCGGTGATAGCCCAAAACACATATCTTATAGTATGCAAAAAATGTTTTTGGGATTATCTTTTATGGTTAAAAATAGGATTAGATCTATTGCAAAGAAGATTTTGGAACAACTTTTAAAATTAGGTTGCACATTTTGGATAGAAATAGTACCATTAAAATATTTTAATAATCTTAAAAAAACCGATTTTTACGGAATTGATATAAATATACCAAAAGACAGTAGTGGATACCTCAACTGGCAATTTGGAGATGGTTGGGAAACACCAAACAAAGACTACATACCGCGATCAAATTGCAAAGCATGGATAAAATTAAAGCATACGGATAAAATTGAAAACGAAGGTATTGAATGGAAAACATTATAGAAATTAAAAACATCTGCGGAAAAAAATCAGCAGCATCCATAAAGCATTTTTACAGAGAAACATCTTATTATCTTACATGGATATTAATAAGATTACATTTAACAGCCAATCAAGTATCAGCACTTGGTTTATTGTTTGGTTTGTTTGCTTCTACTTTATTCATATCAAACAATAACATATTATTCATAGCAGCATCTTTATTTTTGTTCTTATCAGAATTAGTAGATTATAGTGATGGAGAAGTGGCTAGGTATAGAAAATATAAAGGATTACCAGATGAACTATTGAGAATACATGGTGGTTTTTTCGATTCTTTGAACCATATTGCAATGCCCTTGTTTTTGTTGTGTATATCTATTAGTTTTATCTATATTAGTCCATATGTTATTATAATTGGTTTTATGTCTGCCATGCTAAATATATATGACGCAGGTTTGTATGGATGGTTAAATTCATTTTTGAAGCTATTTAAACAGCCAACAGTTAAAGAAAAAAAATTATATGGTATATTGCTTAACATTAGAGCAAAGACCTACAATACTCATGTAATCCCTTTTATGTTACTAATAGCAATAGGTATTGATATAATATTCAATACAAACATACTCTTTTATTTATGGCTATACTATGCTTTTATTGGTCTGGTCTTCTTTTGTTTCAAACTTATAAGGAGATGTAATAAATGATAATATCGCATAAATATAAATTTATATATATACGACCAACAAAAGTAGCCGGGACAAGTATACAAGTAAATTTAGCAAAACAATGTGCAGATGATGATATAGTGACATCAGTTAGTGGATATAACAAAAAATCTGACAAAGACACATTTGTTATCATCCCTCGTAATAACGAAGGTTACTATGGGCATATGCCTCCATATCAAATAAAAGAACACATTGGAAAATCAGTATGGGATGAATATTTTAAATTTACAATAGTTAGAAACCCATATGATCTAGCCGTATCAAGATATTTTTGGAACTGGTCAAGACCCAAAAAGAAAATCACTAAAGAAATAACAAAAAACAAAATAAAAATCCATATGGTTCAGCCATCATCATATATCAGATTAATTAAAAAATGTTTTAGCAATAAGAATAAAACTTTTGCAGATACAATAAAATATTTTGATAAACAATGGAAAAACACAAAATATTATTTTTATGATAATGGAAATCCTATCTGTGATTTTTATATTAGATATGAAAATCTTGATGAGGATTATAAGAAAGTGTGTGAAAAGTTAGGAATACCATACGAAAAATTGCCAAGGATAAAAGTTAAACAAAGAACAGAAAAAAAACACTACTCAACATATTATACTGACAAAGCTAAAAAAAGAGTCTTTAAAATTTTTAGAAAAGAAATTATTTATTTCAATTATAAATTTGAAGATAAAGCAATCTAAAAAATTTAGAAATTCTTATAAAGCAACAAAAGATATAAAAACTGTAACAACAATAGTTATCTTTTCATATCATAGGGTGGTAATATATGGAAGCAAACAGAGAGATAGAAAAAAACTTGGGTGCACAGGATAGTGCGTTTTTTGTAATAAAAGCTGGTGGAGACATGCCTGATGATGTTGTGAAACTCTGTAGGGTAATGGGTATGTTTGAAGAGGAATGATTTCAATGCTTAATGAGACAGAGATACGCAACTGGCATAGTAATGAAAAAGAACGTCTTAGCCAAACGATAGATCCTATTGAACACAAATGCAGGTCTACTGCTATCAGTACGCTTGAAGGCGTTTTAAACGACTGAAAAACTATTTATGTCAGCATTTACAAAAAATACAAAAGTTTAAATACTTTTTATCCATTAGAACATGCTAGATGAATAACAAAATAGACATCCTCATAAGTGCAGGATTTAAAAAAACGGATGCAAAAGTTTTATTGTACATGTTTTCTCATCCAATATCTGTAAGTAGAGACATTGAGAGAGAAATGATTATGAGGCAGCCAGAGGTCAGTAACACAATGAAACGATTCAAAACTAGAGGCTGGATTACAACAAGTAAAACCAGAACAATTGGTAAGCGTGGCAGGCCGGAAACACTTTTTACTCTTTCTAAATCAAAAGAAGAGATATTTAGTGAAATAAAGAACCAAATTGAACACAAAATGTTATCAATACAAGAGGTGTTGATTCAATTCAAAAAGTTGGAGGAAATATAATGAGTGATCTAAAAATAGAGGGCGAAATATGGGAGATGAAGGATGGAAAAACAACAGCTATCAGTGTTGACGGAGAGATCTATCGGCTTGGGGAATCAAAGCCCAAGCATCCTTCTCCATATGTTCGCAATGTAAAAAAACCATATCTGTATAAATGGATTAAGGATAATAATATTAAAGAGTTTACACTAGAAAGATTCTATATGGAATACCCAAAGCAAAGAGAAAGAAAAAACAAAGTAGGCAAACACATAGCTAAGTTGATATCTGAGGATAAACTTATGCAGATGGGTAAAGACAAGTTTATAGTAAAAAAAGATTTGAAGGAATAAGATGGATGAAACAGATCATAAACATATCAGGTGGTGGATTGCAATAATATGCATAGTTTTGTCTGTTGTTGTTGGTTGCAGGATTGTGTGATTTAATTGGGTGGTAGACGCTATAAAGATAATGGGTATAGGGAAAAATGTATGCATCCCGGTTGCGATTTCTCTGCACGTGTGAAAGGATTTTGCACATTGCATTATATGACTGATATCCAAAAGAATAAATCTCATGTTAAAAAGGAAGGATAAAAATGAGTAAAATATCAATAGCATGTATAAAATATGATAAGAAAGAAGAAGAAAGCTATAATGAAAAAGAAAAGTATCATAAAGACAAATCTAAAGAGAAATCTGATAAAAAGGGCATTGAATTGAATATAGAAGCAAGTCAGTTGTTTATGAATACTGAGAAATTTTTTAATTGTGTGAAGGAAAGCATAACTCAGTATTTTGATTCTATAGAACAGAAGTAAACGGTGTAAAGATGAGTATAATGGAGGAAAAAAATGAGTTATGATAGTGAATTAGAAAATCAAAGAAAGAGAATCATTGAACTTGAAACTAAAGTTCAGAGACTAATAAATCAATTTGATAGATTCAAACAAAAGCAAATGGTGACAGGATAAATGGGAGCCATATGTAATTGTGGACAAGAACTTATATTCGATAATGAGGTTGGTGAATGGGCTTGTGTCAACTGTGGATATATGTATGATGAATATAAATTAATGGTGTAAACTACAATGAAATTATTTAATTGGCTCTGTCCAATTTGTGGAAAAAGAGGAGCAGTAAGAAAACAAAGATGGAAAGTCAGAAGTCATGGTATTCAACATATTAAAAATAATCATAGTAGGGATAAAAGTAATTTGATAGAAATAGAAGAAATAAATTAATGGTGTTAAATGATGGTTTTTATTAGACCCGCAACAATAAATGATGCTAAATCTGTGTTTGATATTCGTAATCATAAAGTTGTTAGATGTAACAGTTGGAATACAGAAGAATTAGATTATAAACAGCATGTTAGTTGGTTTAAAGATAATTTTCAGTATTACTGGATGATTTATGAGGATAAAGGATTTATTCGTATTAAGGATGGTGAGGTTAGTATCGCTATTAATCCTCTTTATCATAATTGTGGTATTGGTTCTGAAGCTCTAAGGATGTTATGTGTCAATAAGGATTTGATGGCTTCTATCCGTTTTGATAATGCTAGTAGTATTCGTTGTTTTTGTAAAGCTGGTTTTGTTCCTGTTGGTTTAATTATGAAAAATAACTCATATGGTGTAAACGAGAGGATTTGATGAATATGGAAGTAAAAGAATATTGGGAACGGAGAAAGAAGTTAGAGCAACAATTCTTTTTAAAGTTAGAGGAGTTAAGAAAAGACCTTAATCGTCAGTTTTCTGATATGTATGATTTTAATAGTTTTGAGGAAACAGCTTTAAGTTTGTTTAAAGCATATTTCTCAGAATATTATGAGGTTGTAACTTAAAGAGGATTAATGGTGTAAACATGAGGATATATTCAGGAAAAGAAATTTATGAGGAAATATTGGAATATGCAGATGAAAAAGGAAATCATAAATTATCTGATATGAAATTTGTGAAAGTTGATGATGTTGTTATTCAATGTCCTGAATGTGGATTGTACCACTATAGAAAATAAAATGGTGTAAAACTATAATGAAACTCTATGTCGATAAGAAAAAGAAGAAATATATTGATGCTGTCTTGGTTTGTTCTAAATGTAACCGTAGTTTTCCAGAAGATGAGATGGAAGAACACGTTAAGAATTGTAAAGGTGAACAGCCAGGTTATAGTTGAATGGTGTAAACGTAAGGGTAAATAGGAAGTGAAAAAATGATATATAATAATGAAAAAAGAAAACATAAAGATGTGGCAACATCAAAGATGTTAGACCACGTAGGCAAGAGATATGAATACGAAGATGAGAAGAACCAAAAACTAAAACAAGAGTATGAAAACGAACTTGAACACAGAGAGCCATTCGATGACATCAAAAGAAAAATAGATAGGCAACACACAGAAATAAGAGAACTAAGAAAAATTATAGAACAATTACAAAATCATAGGCACGACACCATAACAGGTAACGTAACTGTATTTCTCAAAGAACAAGAATATTCAAGAAGAATCTAAGGTATCACAATGAAGTTCAAAGGAGAAACAGTTGAATGCGAATCATGCGGTATCGAGTTTAATGAGGATGACGACTGCCGTTATCCTGATACCGATGAAGCAGTATGTCCTGTTTGTGCATCAAAACAATATAACAACTGGTTAAAAGAATCATGTAAGATTTGTGGTAAACCTATGAGTATTGAACCAAGTGATGCTTTTTGGAATATGGATGAAGAATACGGTCATAAGTCATGTGTTGAGAAACTATCAGATAAAGAAGTTGAAAAACAAGAATGGTGTAATGAATACTAAGAAGTAAATGGTGTAAACAGATGGTAAAAGAAGAAGTTTGGATTGATTCAGAAAGCGACATAGTGATAAATAAATGGTTTGTAGATGAAGCATTAGCATTTAGAGAATGGGTTGAAAGTAATCATCCATTGGTTCTTGAAGAATATAAAAAATCTAAGAAGTAAATGGTGTTAAGGACAGGGTAATATGAATGTAGGTGAACTAATTAAAGAATTAAAGAAGCATCCAAGAGATTGTTTAGTTGGTAAAGCAGACCATGATAATAGCCATTCTGAAGTTTCAGGATTAATAAGTAGTGTTGATTTATTAAAAAAAGAAGATAATTGCATGATTCTATCGAATGGTGAAAAGGTAAAATATCCAGATTGCGATTGTGTAGTTTTAAGATGTTGATGGTGTAAACTGTATGAAAATAAAGAGATGTAAAAACTGTAATGATATTTTACCAATGTCAAGTAGTGATTATGGACTTGTTGATTATTTATGTTATGTTTGTTGGACTAAAAGGGAAGAAAAAAGAAAAGAATAAAATGGTATTAAGGACAGGGTAATATGAATGTAGGTGAACTAATTAAAGAATTAAAGAAGCATCCAAGAGATTGTTTAGTTGGTAAAGCAGACCATGATAATAGCCATTCTGAAGTTTCAGGATTAATAAGTAGT